>OCVV011359274.1_pt1 | contig 25014 bp, 28 predicted proteins | sample 1539721 | NCBI WGS metagenome assembly OCVV01 (sample SAMN02144230, study PRJEB22623) | gut metagenome | biome: sheep rumen | host: Ovis aries | place: New Zealand
CCTCGGTTCTGCCGCCGGTTCAGCGACACAGCCCGCCGGCATTCTGTCAATCGTCACTCCGGAGACCGTGAGCGACTTTGCGGACATTGTAAACCTCGAGTCTGAGGTGGACGAGGCCAACGTCGTCGGCGACTGCGCATACGTGCTCAGCAACAAGGCAAAGGCGGCCATGCGCTCGATGATTAAGGGCACAAACGGCACCGGCATGGTGTATGAGAACGGCGAGGTCGACGGGACACGCGCCTACAACACTTCAAACGTGGCTGCCAAGAACTACATCTACGGAGATTGGAGCAACCTCGTAATCGGCGCATTTGGCGGAATCGACCTGATTGTCGACCCGTACACCAAGGCGACCGAGAATCAGATTCGCATCGTGGTCAACTTCAATGTTGACGCGGCAGTTCTCCGTGAGGACGCATTTGTCGCAGGCGCGTTTGAATAAAATTCCAATGAGCAACAGCAATGTATCTGCAGCTATATCAACTGAAGAAGCACCTCAACATCGACGCTGAGTTTCATGACGACGACGAGTACCTGATGGACATCGCCCTCGTTGCCGAGAACATGGTGCAGCAGAACATTGACCGCTCATTCAGCGAGTTAGAGGACGGGGAGGGGAACCTCCCCGCACCTTTGACACACGCAATGCTTCTGCTTGTCGGCAACTTCTACGCCAACCGAGAGAGCGTCACTTACGGCGCTGCCTCACCTCTGCCGCACGCATACGAGTACATCATCAAACTGTATAAAAATTTCAACGGCGACGCTGCCGGAACAGCGCCAATCAGCCAATGATAGCGGGACGACTCAACGAGGTAGTGCATGTGTGGCGACCGACCACCGAGGTCAACGAGTACGGCGAGAGGGCGGAAACATGGAAACGTGTCTACACCACCCGCGCCCGTGTCGAGTACACGGGAGGAAGTCGGGCAGTCGAGAACGATGAATTGTGGAACCCATACTCAAAGCGGTTTGAGGTGCGCTCTTATGTGCCCGTGGACGAGCAATGCCGCATCGAGTGGCAGGGGCAGCAGTGGAGGGTGCTCTCGGTCGAGCACAACCGCGAGTGGAATGAAATAATCCTCAACACAGAGCTCGTCAATGAGTAGCGCGGCAATCGACATAGACATCCGTGAGGTGGACGCAATCTTGTCACGACTTGACAAAACCACCTGCGAAAACATCATCTTTGAGGGCCTGAGGCAGGAGAGCAACTCGCTGAAACTGACGACACAGAGAGTGCTTCTCAACCGAGTGCCAGCAGCGTCGAGCACAAGACTCACGGGCAGACCCATGTATGAGGGCGTTCAGAACAAGCACCGCAAGAAATGGCTCGATTCAATCGTACATGTCTTTGGAGACCACCGGTTAAGGTGGTTGGAAGGAGGCACAGCTGACAGGTACACGGGCAAGCGAAACGTCTACGACAAGATAACAGGCGAGTTCACCGGACAGAGGCGAATCATCCGCAAGCGGCGCAGCGAGCGCAAGAACGTAATCAGGTACACAGGCCGCATGAAGGCAAGGCACTTTTTCGCAGACGCGAGGCGGCAGACGGACGCGGTCGACATAATGACCAAGGCAATAATCAAGGAAATCGAGAAGGTAACCGGTGAAAAACTTCAGAGTAGGTAACGACATCGTTCAGTTGGTGACAAGCGACATCACGCTCACGCACACCATCGGCAACAGGATTTATCCCCTTGTGGCCAAGACGGAGGCGACGTATCCCTTCATTGTCTATCGGCGCATAGGCTACACTCCCGAGGGTGACAGCAAGGATTCAGACGGCGAATCGTGCACCGTGGAGTTCGCTGTTGTCGAGCCAAGGTATGACCTCTGCGTCGAGGTCGCGTCGGCACTGTGCGACTGCCTCCAACACGCCCAAACAACTAACATCGCGGACATTCAGCTTGTCAACAGTTCAGAGGACTTTATGGACGAGGCGAATGTCCAACGGCTCACCTTCAGGGTGACTATAAATGAATAATAACAAAAAATTTTTTGTAAAATTATGAAAAAGATAAGAGGACAAGAGCTGATGCTTTTCCTGCACGGCAAGAGCATAGCCTTCGCCACCAACCACACGCTCAACATCTCGGGAAATACCGAGGACACAAGCAATAAGGACGAGGGAGCGGGCGATTGGGCATCGTCAGAGGTGAGCCTTCTGAATTGGCAAATCACCACCGAGAACCTGTTCTCATTGGACGGGGAAGGGAATAACTATGCAGACCTGTTTGACGCAATGATTGCCAAAGAACCCATCACAGCGGTGTTTGGGATGCACGCCGAGAGCGGCACGGAGGTACCGTCAGGCGGATGGACACCCAAGGCAGCGTCGGCGGCCAACCCGATGTATGAGGGCGACGTGGTCATCACCGAGCTCGACCTCACCGCTCAGAACGGTCAGTTCGCCAACTTCACCGCCACATTCCAAGGCGTGGGCGCTTTAAAAAAAAAAGTGACAGCGTAGGTCCGCAGACAGTCACGACCGGCGTGGCTTACGACGCTTCAAAGGTCTACCATGTCGAGCTTGACGACGTGGGCATGCCATTCTCGATAGAGGGCACTCTCACAGGCGGCGGAACTGACATAGCGGTCACGGTTACACCGCATGTCGACTCACCGACGAGCGAGACAGTGACAGACGTAGTCGCAGAGCCTCACGTCTACGTGACGGTCAACGACGTGACGCACAGTCCGGAGGACGCGGTCGCTGACTTCAATCTCTATTTCGCTCAGCGCAACGAGATAACGTTCAGCTCCATCGTCGGCTGCACCATCACCTACACCGCGTAGCCATATTGTTCTGTATATCGTTGTTGAATGGGTTGCCCGCCGTAGACGGGTGACCCATATTTATGTATATAAATCAGACACAAAACAATATGGAAAAAGTGAAAATCAACGGGCGCGAGTACGCCGTCAAGTACACAATCAGGGCGCTGTTCATCTATGAACAGATAACGGGCAAGCCGTTCGCTGTGGAGACCTCAATGGACTCATACATTTTCGTGTATGCCATCCTGTTGGCAAACAATCCCGACAATGTGCTCTCATGGGACGAGTTCGTGGACGCGTGCGACGCTGACCCAACGCTGTTTGGGAGGCTGAACGAGGCTGTCAACAGGGCGAGCAAGATGGAGCAGATAATGCAGCCGAGCGACGACGAGGGAACAAAAAAAAAGAAAAAATAAGCGTCACCCGACTGTTCGCAATGCTCACGCTGCAGCTGCACATCGCCCCCGACTACGTTCTTGACCGCATGCCCATGTACGAGGCGCGTGCGCTCATGGACAACGCCCATCTTGCGATAAAAGACGGTTGGGAACAGGCGAGGATGGTGAGCTACATTACAGCGCAGTGTCAGTCATCCAAGCGGCTCGACCCCGACGACATCATGAAACTTCCGTGGGAGGGCAAGGAGGCAGAGAGCGAGCCCGTCACCGAGGAACAGATTCAGGCGCTGAAGGCCAAGGCCGAGGACTACGCCCGCACGCATTTCAGACAGGCTGAGAAACGATAAAAATGAAAATACACCTTATATATAATGGCTGAACTATCAGTAACGCTCAAGGGCAAGGACGAGCTCTCACAGACAATCAACGAGGCAAAGAAGTCACTCAACGACTTCTCCAACTCGGGCGCGAGGTCACTCGGGCAGATTGACGACCGTTTCAAAAAGATACAGGCATCAAGCGCCCCACTGAAACGTCAACTGCGTGAGCTGAAGGCAATCATGGCCGACATGCAGATGGGTGGACTGCAAGGCACTGAGCAATATACAAAGATTGCCACCTACGCAGGTCAGATTCAGGACGCAATGAGCGACGCGTCACAGGCAGTAAAGCGCTTCTCAGACGACACGCTCAACCTCAGCGCTGCGAGCGACGCGATGCAGGTGCTCGTGGGTGGAGCGACAGCGCTCACCGGTGCGATGAACGCCTTCGGTATCGAGAACGACAAGGTCAAGGAGGCAATTCTGAGGGTGCAGAGCGCAATGGCAGTGCTCAACGGCGTGCAGGTCATCGCCAACAAGCTGAACAAGGACAGCGCCCTCATGCAGAAGTTGAAGGCAATACAACTCAACCGCACGGCGGCGGCGACAGCACGCAACACGGCGGCGACAGCGGCGGACACGGTTGCCAATCAGGCCAACGCGGCGAGCGCAACGGCAGCGACAGCGGCCAACACCGCATTGGCCGTGGCAATGAAGGCAGTTCCGTGGGTCGCAGTGGCAAGTCTCGCGATAGCAGCGGGTGCGGCAATATACGACTACATGTCAAGAACCAACTCTGCGAGCGAGGCCGAGAAGGAGGCTGCAAGAAAACGGCAGGAATACGCCAAGACCTTGCAGGATATCAGCGAGGCGGCCTCACGCTCAGCGGCAAAGCAGGTGACAGCATTCATGCAGCTCACCAACGCATGGAGGCAGCTCAGCACGGAGCAACAGAAAAACGCATGGATTAAGGAGAACCAAAAAGCCTTCAACGACTTGGGACTGTCAATCAAGGGCGTGGCCGACGCTGAGAACGTGTTCACGAGAAACACGGGCACTGTAATCAAGGCAATGCTCAACCGAGCGGCAGCGGCAGCGGCGACGAGCGTAATGGAGCAGAAAATGCAACAGGCACTCGCCGACTACAACAAGGTCGAGAAATACCGCAACTTCAAGCGCGGCGACGTGGTTGACGACACGAGCGGACTCGTGGAGGGGCGCGACTACTCACCCAAATATTACAACGGTGTCAGGATGCCCGGCGGTTTCCTCACTGATTCCGGTGCGGCCAAGGCCACACAGCGTGACAGAGAGAGAGCGCAGAGGCAGATTGCTCAGAACCACAACGACGCAATGGAGAGCATCCGCGGCATGAGCGCAATGGTGCAGCGCTTCGTCGACGCGCTAAACCGAGAGTTTGGCATTTTGACAGACTCAGTTCCGCAGTACAAAGGCACTCCGACCTCAACCACGTCAACCACCCCGACACGCACCGGCAAGACGGACACCACCAAGACCGAGAAGAAGGCCGAGGAACTTGTGAAGGGGTCATGGGAGTGGTTTCAGGCGCAGATTTCCGCATTCAAGAAGGAGGCGGACAAAGCAAGCACGCAGCAAGAACGCGACAGGCTGTTGCGCAATGCACGAGCTATGGAAACAGAGCGAGACGTGAAGTTCTCCGGACTTCTCGATATATCACCGAGCGACCTCACGGCAGAGCTCAACGAGCAACTGAAGAAGGTCAAGGTCGAGCCGATGAAGATACCTGTGCAGGTCGATGTCGACCCCGTCGAGGAGGCAAAGCGGAAGAGCGAGGCCATACTAAAACAGACCGAGGGTCTGAGGACAGCGGCTACAGCGGCGGGCGAGGCATTCAGCGCAATGGCCAGCGCGATGGACAACGGCACGGCAAAGACAGCGGTCAACCTCATGGGCATGCTCGCACAGGCAATAGTCACGATGATTCAGGGTTATGCCACAGCGACAGCGCAGTCGGCCACATTGGGCCCGTGGGCATGGGCAGCGTTTGGCCTCACCGGCCTCGCACAACTCATGGGCATGATTGCGATGGTCAAGAACGCCGCAAACTCATTCGCAGAGGGCGGCATTGTGGGAGGCACAAGTTACAGCGGCGACCGTGTACCCGCCTTCCTCAACTCGGGCGAAATGGTGCTCAACCGTCGACAGACCCGCAACCTCTTCAACCTGATAGACTCAGGCCGCAACTACGGGGGCGGTGTCGCAGAGGTGCAGCTCAAAGTGAGGGGCAGCGACCTCTACGGCGCACTGTCCAATTATAACACGATAACAAGCAAGACGCGCAGATGACAATATCAGGCTCATTTTATGACACACAGAACAGACAGGTCACTGTCACATTCGTGAGCGAGGCGGAGGGCAGTGACATCACAATAGGCGAGGGCGGACTGCACTTCAGCGGCGACCCCGTGCACATAAGGCAGGAAGTGGACGACAGCACCACGCATCTAATCATGCGCTCGTGTGAAATCGGCTTGGTCACGAAGGATTACGTCGGAGACCTGTTGTGGTCGCCCGCACCGCGATTCATCACGTGCAAGGTTGAGTCAGAGGGCACCACGCTGTTTGACGGCTATGTCGAGCCAATGACATTCTCGCAGCCGTTCACCTATCCCATCGACGGTTTCACCGTAAACGCAATCGACAAGGTGGCCGCGCTTCAATACGAGAACTACAGACAGGCACGAGGCGACACATACGAGGCGCTGAGGTCTGCGGCCGACGTGGTGACAGCCAAGGCAATGCTCACCGCAATGCTCCCGTCCGGCAATATCTACTACGACAACAGCAAGGCGGTCGAGCAAGGGCGCGAGTCCACGCTGTTGGACGACGTTGCAGTCAATGAGCTGATATTCTTTGGCGACGATGTGGACAACATGGACACGCGGGAGGATGCACTCACCAAGATGCTCAGATACCTAAACCTGCACCTCATGCAGATAGGTGACGACTTCTACGTGTTTGATTGGGGCACAATACGTGCCGGCAACACCTCGTGGACAGAGATTCGCACAGGCGACAGCGTCACACTGACAATGCCTCTCACTCACCTCACCACCGACATGCACGGCGCGGCGGACACTCAGATAACAGTAGGTGAGGCATACAATCAGGTCAGCGTGCAGTGCTCGCTCGACGACGACAACGACACCATCATCAACTTGCTCGACGACGACACACTCTCATCGCGTTGGACAAACAAACAGCTCTACTGCCGAGAGTACATGCAGACGAGCGGCAACATGAGCGGCAACGACAACAGGCAGCGTTTCAGGCAATGGATGTACAACGGCGTGTGGACGGGACCCGAGGCAGACACCCCAAAAGCAAAAGATTGGTATATCAGATTGCTCGAGGCCAAAGGGTGGGAACTGAGCGTCTACGGAGGCGGCCTCAACAAATGGGGCTACGATTGGGAGACCGACGAGAACGGTGTATATATCAATCAACACCTGCCCGCATATAACAACATGTACCGCACTTACTCGCTCGGGCTGTATTCCTTCGGAAGCGTCGACACCAAGCCCGCCACTCAGGACAACGAGCCAATCGGCAAGATTACAATGTCCAATTACATCTACATCAGCATAAATCAGATTGCGGGCAGCGGCATCCACCCGTTGGAATGGAACACGCCGTTAATGACATACACAGGCGGCAGCGGCGGCACATTCTCGCCCGTGGACGACGCAACGACCAACTACATAGTGTTCACCGGAAGCATACAGCTGCAGCCCGTTGTGCCCACATCCAAGGCGTGGTCGCAGGTCTACGGACCCGGCGGAACTAACGACTTTGGTACGGTGGACACCGGCGTTGACGGCAAACGTCTGTACGTGCGCAGATTCATAGACAAGAAGTACCCGAGCGACCGCACAGTGCTGCAGAACGGGCGCGACGCCTCTCTCGTGCCGCCCGTCGAGGGAGCGCCACAGTCATTGCGCTACAACCGCTCTGTCGATTGGATGTCGAGCGACCTCATCGCCAAGCTGCCCGTGTTGGAGTGCGAGCTGATTATCGGGAACAAGCGCCTCGTCGAGACAGACATGGACGAGTATGGCAACAGCACCTTCAGATGGTACACGCTCGGACAGGAACCCACGGCCACGTATGAGGGCGAGACCTACACGCTCACCACCTTCTCGCTCGGCATAAACCCCAAGGTCGGCGACTACATACTCGGCACGGAGTACAACCTGCAGAACACCGTGAACATTGACATGAACCTCAACGTCGAGGGCACTGCCATCCCAATCAAAAAGAGCGACAACCTGTCAGGCGCGGTGTCGTTCCGTATATTGGGCGCAATCAACTCGACGTATGACAACGCTGTAAGAAGGCACCCGACATGGTTCAGGCACACAACATGGACTACAACAGCGGTCAGTCTGTTGAGTCACGTCAACAACATAATCATCAAGGACCTGAGGGCGCAGACATTCAGCGACAACGCCAACAACGACGTGCTTGAAGAGAAGGACCTGATTTATATAAGCGACGAGGACTCTCGCTACATCAACCGCTTGGAGGCCGCAGACATGGACATCATAACGCAGCCGACATCCGACGAGTGCGCACAGCTCGGAATAAAGAACGCAGTGTTCACCAACGCCGCAATAGACGCACGCGACAACTCGCTCCTCGGCGGACTCTACAACGCAGTGACGGGCGAGAACGCAAAGGCTGAACAGCATTATGTCGATGCCTATTGGCATGAGTTCCACATGCCCCGCATTCGCATGAGCGCCACGCTGCACGACGACACCATTGCGCCGCTCGGAAGATACGAGTCAACGCCACTGCACCGCTCATTCACGCCGCTGTCGCTTGACCACGACGTGAGAATGTGCGACACACACATAACGCTCAAAGAAATACCAAATTAAGACATGATTAACATTATACAATTGGCCCGTGGAAGAAGCGGGAGCACCACACGCAGAGGCACGGCTGATACAGTGGAGGGCAAGATACAGTCATTGCAGCGTCAGATTGACACCATTGTGCAGCCGCAACTCGACACAGTCGAGGAGAAACAGGCCACCAACCAAGCACAGGCCGTGAGCATGATAGACGAGGCAATGCGAATACTGCGAGAACAGGCAATCAAGATTGAGGACTTGGAGACGAGAGTGTCAGCGCTTGAAGGGAACTGACAAGCACAACCACCTACTGAAACGGGCGGGCCTGTGAGAAGGTTCGCCCATATTTATAGTTAAAAGATTGAGAGATGAAAAAAGAGACAAAAGACAATATCACGGTCGGCTCGGCGCTCGGAATGCTGACCTTTGGAGTGGCGCTCACGCTTGCGGCATTCCTCATGCCACCCGTCGGAGAAATACATGACAGCGTGCTGTGGGTGCTCGGTCAATCGCTCATCTATGCGGGCGGTGCGTTGGGCATTGCCAACTACGCGAGGCAGTCGGCACGAGAGGCAGTCGAGGAGATGGAGCGAGAGCGGGAGCGGAAGGACAAGCCCAAAGAATGAATAAATATTTATACATCTTTTTTGTATATTTATTTTTCTTTTGAATACCCCCCCGAGGGTCGATTCCTGTGAGAGGGCACGCAGAATCGCCTTGAACTTCGCTCGCCAAAAAAATGGGCATTTTGCGAGGTTTTGCCCGCCCGATTTGCAATCACAAAAAATACGGGACTGAATTTTTATCAGATTCAGCCCCGATTATTTTTTGCATACGGAAATGGTAAACAATGTTAAAACATGAGGGCCTATTTCCCTACCCGTTGGCTGATTGAAAAATTAGCCTTATCTTTGCCAAAGAAATTACAACATTAACAACCAATTAACGATTAACAACCAATGGCAAAGGCAATCATATTCACCCGCGTGAGCACTCAGAAGCAGGACGCAGACGTGCAGGAGGCCGCCCTCTACCGCATGGCAGAGCGTGACGGTTACGCCGAGTCGGACATTGTGTCCATAAAAGAAAAAGAGTCGGGAATCAAACTCAGCGAGGAGGAGCGCGTTGGACTTAACCGCCTGAAGGAGGAGGTCGGCAAGGGCGGTGTCGAGTGCGTGTACGTGCGCGAGGTGTCACGCATCGGACGCACCAAGAAGGTCGTGTACTCGGTCGTTGACTACCTCATCGAGCACCGCATTCAGCTCTGCATATACGAGCCGAGCATGCGCCTTCTCAACGACGACGGCAGCGAGAACGACATGAGCATGATGGTGCTCAGCATGTACGTGCAGATGAGCGAGCGCGAAATGAAGGTCAAGCGTGTGAGGTTCTCTCAGGCCAAGGAAAAAATGTCACTCAACGGAATGTGGAACGGCGGCGGCAAAGTGCGCTACGGCTACCGTATCGCCGGACGCAAGTATGAAATCGACCCTGTCACCTCGGCCACAGTGAAAGAAATATACAGGCTCTACCTTCAGGAAGGGGCGGGCGTGTCGAGCGTAACGGCGCAGCTCAACGGCAGGGGTGTCGACATCGACAAGCGCATGGTCAGGCGCATTCTCATGTTTGAGGGGTACACGGGCGAGTGTCAGGTGGAACGAGGCAACCGCCGCACCTATCCCATCATCATTGACCGCGAGACCTACGAGCTCGCCAAGGCCAAGCGTCAGGACAAGAACAGATACAAGGACAAGTCGTCAGCGCACTACCTCGGCGCGGGCCTCGTGGTCTGCCCATACTGCGGGCACCATTACACACCACAAAGGTCGCTGAGGGTGTACTCGTGCATCGCGAGCACAAACAAAGGATACTACCACGCCGAGTGCAAGGGCAGCGTCTCAATCAACATCAACGCCCTCGACACAATCCTGTGGGAAGACGCAAAAGACACCTACATCGACACTCTCATGGAGGACAGCGCAGAGCGCAAGGCCGAGCTGACCTCACGGGTCGAGGAACTGAGGGAGAAGTTGTCTGCGATTGACAAGCGCATTGAATCGTCAGAGTTACGCAAGGCCACATTTGACGACCAATTCGCTGTCGGCACGCTCACGGCAGAGCGTTACGAGGCACTACTTGCCAAAATCAGACAAACCACAGAGGGCGACCGCAAGCAGCGTGCACAGTTTCAGGCGTGGCTCGGTGACGCTGAGACGCAGTTGTCGGAAATTGACAACAGGGGCGATTTTGTCGAGGACTATCACGCTGCGAGAATGTACATTGCCCAACTGCCGAGAGACTTCTCGTACATGTACACGCTCACCCATCGCATGATACGCAAGGTTACAGTCGAGCGCTCCGAGTGCGTACGCGAGAGGACAACGATGGTAACGTGCGAGCACCACGACGGCACGGAATCGGTATACCACTTTTTCCCGCTGCGCAGAGGAAAATGCAGATACGCGAGAATGGCTGACACGGTTGTCGGTATGACGAGGGCGGAAGCGGACGCGAAACCCTACTTCATCGAGGACATTGAGGTAATTGAGCGTGTGCGTCCCCGCAAGCGCAAGAAGTGACACACCACGCACGGGCACAAAAAACGGCACTGTCCTCACGGATGGTGCCGTTCTGCACATTAATAAACCAATTAAATTACCTATCTTAGAAATATGACAACCAATTGCTAATATAAATAGCGAGCAATCTACGTTAATCTGCCCCATCCGGCGGATTTTTTTCAAGATTTTGCCGCCAATTCTCGTAATAATCGCCTGAGAGTATGTCGCCCAACAGGTCGGGCGGAATCTGCAGTTTGTGGGCGTGTATGAGCGAGTGGCATGTGCTGCACAGCGCAATGAGGTTGGTGGGGCACAGAAGTAACTCAAGTTTCTGAGCGTTGGTCAGACCAACACGGAACGGCGACGAGATATGATGCACGTGTTCCGACGGCGTGACCTTGCCCTCGTGCTCGCAGATTGCGCAGACGGGATGCGTCATGCGGACGAACTTGCTCAGCTCGCGCCAAGCGTCGAGCTTGTACAGCTCGTGCCGCTGTTGCGCTCTGAACGACTGCCTGCGCTTCTTTCTCAGTTTCTTTATTGTAGGCATTTCAGAATTGCCGTTACAACGCCTTTTACTGCGGCGACGAGATACAACATTGCCGCGTATGTGAGGAGTGTGTCCACCGCCTTTGCCGCCGTGCTGAAATGAGGAATCAGCCACCACACGGCCAATCCCGCGAGTATTGTCATGATTGCACATACAACTATGCCAATGTATGTTTTCTTTTTGTCCTCCATTCTGTTCTGTTTTATTCATAAATATATGTACGCGCCCGCACGCGTGTCACGCGCCCGCGAAGGGATAGACACCGACGCACAGTCGGAAGGGCATGAACACTGTCATCTGCGCCTCAACGCTGTCGTCCTCGCTGAGTTGGTATTTCCGGATGTGCCAAGGCCGCACAATACAGTCACGCAGGTCAATTCGTCTGAGGTCGTAGACGTAGGCGTAACCTCTGTTGAGTACAACATATAGGCAACCGCACCCCATCGCGTCCGCCTCGGCGAGAAGCGCCCAATACTTGCGCCTGAGAATGGGGAACGTGCCGTAACTCAGCGGTTGGTCCCTCCATTTCAGCTCGACAATCCAACGCACACCGCAGACCTCGAGCACAGCGTCGTAATGAGAGTGAAGCGGCGCGGGCGTGAACACAATGTCGGCGTATGAGAAGGCACGGCGCAGCACGCTCTCTGCCACACCAAAGTCTCGTCTCTCACATTCCGCCATTGCCTGTTGGTCAACAGGATTTGTCATTTGCTCGCTATTTTACAGATAAATAGCGTTTTTGTTAACATTTATTAACAAATATGGGTTTGGGGACTGTTCCGCATGCACAAACACCTCATTTTCAACAATCTAATTTTCTATTGTCTGATTAAACACAATACTTGTCAGATTCCGACAAATTCCCAAAAATCCGTTAACATTCATTAACCAAAAAGATTTGCACGCGTGCTGAAAATGGCTGTACCTTCGCATCGTCAAATGACACAGACGGGTCAGTGACAGCGAATTGGATTGAGAACATCGAGGCAGAGCAAAGGTTAACGTAAGTTAATAACAATATATACAAAATTCAATTTTCAATCCAATTCCGAGGTCGCTTAACCGTGAGGTCAGGCGGCCTTTTTATTTTGAATTTATGTTTAACTTATAAAAATTTAACAATTATGGCAAGAACAAAGTATGAATATTGTAAGACTTACGCAACCGCCAAGCGGCGCAACCCGTGGGCGTGCAAGGTGGCCAAAATCAACAACGGACTGTACGAGTGTTTTGAGAGTGAGTCGGACTACTTGCGCCACATCAACAGCAAGAAACGAAAGTACCACACGAGCGCGTCACTGAAGGAGCGCGGATGGTCGGACACCATGATTAAGAACATACTCGGCGAGCCCGACGACTACATGGACAACCCCCACTACAAGTGCGCCGCACCGATGCGGTTATGGACTGTTGAGCACGTCCGCAAGGCTGAGAGACGCAAGGTGTTCAAGGAGGCGGCCGCCAAGTATGCGGCACGCAAGGACGGTGCAGCGGCAGCGGCACGCAAGGCGGTCGAGACCAAGCGAGAGAAGTGCCTCAGCTACGCGAGGACAGTGACCATTGACATCCCCGTTATGCCCAAGGACGAGCTGCTGACGGAGGCGATAGACAGCTACAATGAATGGCACTTATGGGACAGAAGATGCCTCATGCTCGCCGACAAGGACAGCGACCCCGATTTCCTCAACCGTATCACTGTCAACTACCTCAGGCACGAATGCACCGAGTACGACGAGCACCTGCGCGAGCTGAGCGGCAGCGTGGGCATTGAGGAGGCGCACGACATTCTCAAGGGGCGCGTCAACGAGGCAATCTGCAAGACCTATCCGCACCTTCACATCTAAAAAACAACAAAAGCAATGAAGAAGGCAATCATCATCATCATGTTGGCGCTCGCGGCACAGACGGCCATGGCAGCGCCGAGAGCAAAGAAGCACTCACGCAGACAGCACAAGGTCGAGCGCACGGTCGAGCGATACGACAGCGCCTACGTCACCATGTACGGCGAGACTCCCGATGGCATACTGAGAGAATACGTCGAGAAGGCGGAGGGCACGCTCGCACTGTGGCAGACAGTTCCCGTCGAGGTGAGGCAGTGCATGGACCCCTCAATCCTCGCGGACGAGCAATCGAGACTGTGGCAGTGGTACAACGACGTGTGGGGCGAGGTTCTCAGACAGGACGCTGAGGTTTGGAAGGCGTTCAGTGACATGGGCGACAAAATAGGCGAAATGAAACACAATCATTAAACAGATAGCTTCTTTTATACATACTATTAATTAATGTGGTCGCACCAACCCGAGACGGGCGAATGCGGCCTTTTTTACGTTAAAATAGCGAAAAAATGAGCAAAATCTCACCAAAAACGGGACTATCGTAGTATTTATTAATGCGCAATTTGGCGGGTGCAAACGGTGTTGGGCCAATTCCCAATTCCTCACCCAACACCGTCCGCCATTTCTTTTTACTCGGAATTGGGTGTATAACAAGTATTTACAATGAGGTATTGGGACAATTCACATTCACATTGCTGACAACCCGCGAGGGTTATGACCACAAGCCGACGCACGGAGAAATGCCTCGGCTGACCGAGTCGCTTGAACCGCGTGAACTGACAGTCACGTCACTCGCACGGCTGATTGAGCGCGGCCACTCGTTCCGCAACCGCCGCAACATGGACGGCACAGACCCCGCGTCCGTGATAATGGTCGACATCGACGACCTGCCCGCACACACAGACCTTGAGGCATTCACCAACTCGCTCACCATTGCACCGACGCTCGCATACACCACACCGAGCGACCTCACCTCCAAGAACGGCGGAGAACCGACGCGCAGGGTGAGGCTTCTCTACGTGCTCGACACACCGATAGACGACGCTGAGACGTTCGCACGCGCATACCGTCACATCATTGACGAGAACTGCATCGACACAGCGGACAACTGCGGCGAGAGGATAAATCAGATATTCCACGGCAACGGCACACACACAATGGAATGGCTGTGCTGTGACGGCGACATTCTGCCCCTGACAGCGTTGGACTTGCCGGACGACCGACAACCCGTCCGAGAAAAGAAATCGCCTCAGGCGAGGAATGTGGGGCGCTGTGCGCTTCCCGAGCGTTTCACCGAGCTGCTCAAGAACGATTGGCGCACGCTGTTCGCCGAGTTCGCCCACCTCAAGGCGGCAGACCACTCACAGGGCACACTCCACAAGTCGGGGCTGTGCTACGTTCATGAGGAAGGGAGTTATTACACCACCGAGTTCTCAAGGTGGGAGAACGACCCCGTCACGGGACGCATGAGGCGCAAGCGTTGGAAGGACGGCGAGGGGCGGAGGCGCAAGATATACATGGCCGCGTGCATTTACCTCAAAATAACGCCCGACCTCACGCTCATGGCCTTGGTCTACAACCTCGCGCTGTGGATGAGCCGCAACATAGACAACACCGCCGACACCATAGGCACGGGCGAAATTGTGTCAATCGCAGAGAGAGCCATGCTCCGGCGCACGCTACCGGCACCAAAATCAAAGAAATTCACCGTCAACCCCGAGTCTGAGGCGTGGGCCGCGCCCATAAGCAGACAGAAGCGCGTGGGCATGTGCAGACGCGCACTGACCGACGCTGCCATCGCTGAGCACTACGACCCGACGAAGTCAATCAGGGTGAACCAACGCATGATGCGAGAGGCGGGAGTGCGCGTGGGGCGCAACACCATCGCAAGATACCTCACAGGGGAGCGCGAGGACGACATCCCCCGACAGGAGAAGATTCAGATAAATGAAGATTTTTGGAAGGGGACCGGTGGGTGGCTCTACTCTAATAATATAGGTCACACCTCCCTACATATTAGTAGATTAGAGCCACCTGCGGAAGAAAACAACATTCAAAATAATAACAATATGGAAAACAGAGAGTTAAGTAGTGAAAAAGTGCGGTCCAAAGTGGTCCCCTGTAAGGAAAAAAGTGGTCCCCTGCGAGGGGAAAAGTGGTCCCCTGAGGGTGAAAAAGTGGGGTCCAAAGTGGTCCCCTGCGAGGGAAAAAGTGGTCCCCTGACGCGTCAGAAGGGGGAGTCTCTCGACGACTTCATTGCGCGATGGTACGACCCCGAGAAGTCGCTCAACGGCAACCTCAAGTGGGCGAAGGCGCACGGTGTCAAGGTGGCGAAAAAGTCGCTGATAAAGTATGCACACGAGCACGGGGGCAAGGTGCAAGTCAAGAACGACACCGACAAACCGGAACCGCGCATGTCGGACAAGCGCGAGGAACTTGTGCGCAGGGCGGCCAAGATTGGCGCTATTGTCGGAGTTCCTCTCACCGAGGAGCAACTGACTGAGAAGCGCACCGTCGTCATGGACCTGATTCGCGAGTTGGAGGCGACAGGCGACAGCGAGGAATGGAATCACCTCAACAACATAGTCAAGCCGCTGCTGAAGTCATATCCCGACAGCGGACTGTGGCACAATGACAGAGTGCGCATGCTCAACGCATACAGCCGCATGGCGTGCGCGAGAAACAACTCAATTATAGCATGAAGAATCAAACACGCAAACCCATGCCCGTGGTTCAGCTTGACGCTGAGACGGGCGAGTACGTGAACAGTTTCGCCTCGCTACGTCAGGCTGAACGTTCAACAGGAATCGGCAACAGCGACATAAGCAGGGCGGCGAGGTCTGTCATCCCCACGGCGGGCGGCTACCTTTGGCGCAGGGGGACAAAGTGGCACGCCACACCCACATGGCTCAGGCTTGCGAGAGAGCGCCTTGAGCGTGCGGTCAGCAACATCGACAGTGTGGACTTGCGGCCTTACCGGTAGCCATATTTATTTATGTCAATAAACATCAAAAACAGAAACAAAAATGGCACGAAAAAGCAAAAAAACGGTCAAGACGGCCACCTCAAAGCGCTACACGCACTACGACGAGAGGGCACAGGAACAGCTCGCCAACGTGGTGAACTACCTACTCGACGAGTACGGCAAAATATCGATGGATTGGCTCGGAAACCTCGACCAACTCGCTCTGAATTATCACCTCATGTTCCTTGCGGCGGACGCTCTCGAGACTGACGGGCTGATTGTCACCTCACGGCTCGGCGACCCAATGCGCAACCCCGCGCACAAGATACTCGTGGACGCTCAGACAGCAATCAACCGCCTGACCAAGGAATTGGGCATATCACCACTGTCACATGCACGCATTGCAAAGAACGAGACAGAGAGCGAGACCGTGGCGCAACAGAAACTCCTCGACAGCATTCTCAACTGATAACGAGCCAACCGCCACAGCGCCACGAAAAAGATACCTGAAAAATACACCCATTACGCCAACGCCGTGCTCAGCGGCGACATACTTGCATGCGACCACGTTAAGGCGGCGTGCAGGCGTTACTTGTCGTTTTTTGACAAATACGAGTTCTCAGCGGAGGCGTGCGAGAAGGTCATCAGGTTCGTGGGCAAGCTCAGACACGTGACAGGCAAGCACGCGGGGCAGCCATTCGTGCTTGAGGAATGGCAGAAATTCCTGATTTACAGCATTTACGGCTTCAGGCGCGAGGACGGCACTCGCTTGGTGCACAACGCCTATATCGAGGTAGCGAGGAAGAGCGGTAAAACAGCCCTCGTCGCTGCGCTGACGCTCTATCACCTCATTGCTGACGGTGAGGCCAACGCTCAGGTCATATTGTCTGCGACCTCGGCACGTCAGGCTGCGCTCTGTTTCAGCATGGCCAAGGATTTCATCAAGCCGCTCGACACCGAGCAGACACTGCTCAAGTACAGGCGCGACACAATAAAGTTTCCCCTCACAAAGTCGCAGCTAGAGGTGGTGGCCGCTGACGCTTCACGCCTCGACGGTAAGAATGCGTCAATGTTCGTGTGCGACGAGGTGCACGAGTTCCGAGACGGCAGCGTGTACAACGTGCTTCAGTCGTCGACAGGCATGCGCTCGCAGCCGCTCGGCGTTTGCATAACGACTGCGGGCTTCAAGCTGTCGGGATGGGCATACGATTACCGTGCCACCATGCTCGACCTAATACACGGCAACAAAGAGGACGACAGCACCTTCGCCGTGGTGTACACGCTCGACTACGAGGATGAGGCGACAGACCCGACAAAATGGATAAAGTCCAACCCCAACCTCGGGATTACGGTGAGCGAGAGTTACCTCAAGGAACAACTTCAACAAGCTCAGAACAACCCGTCGCTGTGGGTCAATTACCTGACCAAACTTCAGAACATGTGGGTGAGTAGCCGTGAGACGTGGATTGACGAGAAGTACATCCGCGCCGCATCCTCGCAGTGGGACATGGAGGAACACAAGGGAGAAGTCGTCTATCTTGGGCTCGACCTCAGTGCAGTCAGCGACATGACATCTGTCACGTTGTTGTTGCCCGTTGACGAGGGTGAGTCGTTCCTGTCTCGCACATGGTATTTCTTGCCTCAAGAGCAACTCACCGTCAGCGAGAACCGCGAGCGGTACAAGCAGGCGGCACGCAAGGGCGAGCTGATAATAACGCAGGGCAACGTGGTGGACATCGACTACATTGTCAGACACATCATGCAGTTGGCCGACAAGTACACCATCGCCGCCGTCGGCTACGACACATGGAACAGCACCGCCACCGCCGTGAGGTTGGAGGAGGAGGGCGTGAACATGCTGCCATACTCAATGTCAATAGCCTCAGTCAACCGACCGACAAGAGAACTTGAGCGCCTCATACTAAGTGGTAAAATTACCATGTGGTTCAACTCGCTTGACAGGTGGTGCTTCTCAAACGTCACGCTCAAATCTGATTGGAACGGCAACAGCCGCCCCGTGAAAACGTCGGCAAGTCAAAAAATAGACGGCGTGATGTCGCTTGTCATTGCGCTCGGTGCGTGGTTGAACACGACCCACATGGGCGACCCTGCGTTTGTCCTTCCGTCGGCGTGAGGCACATATTTAATAGAGAGATTATAATTCAGACTTCAGATTTCAGATGGGACTTTTTACTAAAAGGAAGAAGCCACAGGCCGAGGAGCGTGAGGTCACGCAGACCGTGCAGACGTACCTCGACAATGCGGCGTGCGCCCTCAATTACGGGTCGTTTGACCTTACGAGGTGGGGAGCGCTCAACATCGGCACGTTCTTCTCGTGCCTGCAACTGCTTAGCGGGAGCATCGCCATGCTGCCCGTCAAGGTTCTCGACACCTCTCACGACGGTGCAACCAACGAGGCGACCAACCACACGCTCAGCGTGCTGTTCAGCGGACGCAACAACAAGATGCGTCTCAGCACATTCGCAATGCTCAAGCAGATTATCGTTGACGTGGTCATGAGAGGCAACGCCTTCGTCTATGTCGAGAGAGGCAAGGACGGCGAGGTCACAAACCTTCGGTATCTCGAGCCGTCGCAGGTGGTCATAAACTACGACGTTACCCGCGACGTACTGTCATACACCGTGACCATGATGCGCGACGGCAAACAGATATACGGGCCGCGCAAGGTCGAGCCCGTCAACATGCTGCACTTCGCGATGTGGCGTGGACGTGACGCTGTCACCGGTGTGTCATTGCTCAACTATGCACGCAGGGCAATCAGGATAACGGGCGCAAACGAGGACGCGGCGGAGGACTTTTTTGCCAAGGGCTTGAACGTGAGCGGTTACTTGTCAAGCACGACACCAATCAGCCAAAAACAGAAAAAAGAGGTCAGCGACGCATGGACTCAGGCATACAGCGCAGGGGGCAGCGGTGTCGCAGTGCTCAACAGCAACCTCGCATACCATCAGCTCTCAATCAACCCGAGCGACGCTCAACTGTTGGAGTCGCGTGAGTACGGCGCTGTCGACATCTGCCGGTGGTTTGGCATAAACCCCGCGCTCGTCGGAGCGGGCGGAAGCGGCGTAAGCTACACCTCACTGTCGCAGTTGGTGAGCGCATTCCTCGTGTTCACATTGCAGCCGTGGATTACAATGATTGAAGATGAGCTCAACCGCAAGCTGCTCAGGCCGAGCGAGAGCGACCTGTCTATATGCCTCGACGAGGAGGAACTGTTGAGGGCGGACAAGTCGGCGCAGAGCACATACTACCGCACGATGGTCGAGACGGGCATCCTCTCAATCAACGAGGTGAGGCGCATGCTCGGTTATCAGCCAATCGAGGGCCTCGACAAGCACACTATCGCCTACACCGACGTGAGCATGAACACGCTTGACGATGCGAATAAAAACTCAGACAAAGATGAATAAAAATGAGGAGAATATCTAAGAACAGCGACATAGCGCTTGACGTGAGCACTCTCAGGGGCACGTCGGGAAAGTTCACCGCTACCTTCTACACGACCGAGCCTGAGAATTACCTCATCAAGCGCACGAGCGCACAGGTGGTCACGGACGAGGACAGCGGAAGGCGGACACTGCCGTTGAATTGGACAGAGCTGTCGACGCTCCCCGAGGGCGTGCTGAACTACACCGTCAACGCCATGAGCGACGACTCGGACTTTGACGACGGCGTGTACAACGCCACGTATCAGGGCAGCACAATTTACTATATCGTCAACGACAGCGACGACCACGAGGCGGCAATACAGGAACAGATTGACGAGCTCGACATCCGCGTGACCGAGAACGAACAGGCGGACGCTCAGCGCGACACACGCCTCGCTGAACTTGAGGCGGCACTCACCGCTGAGACACAGGCAAGGACGGACGAGGACCAAAACCTCAATGCGAGGGTCGACGAGCTCGGCAACACCACATCCACGCTCAGCTCAGAGCTTGCGGGGCTCCGCACAGACATGGGCGGCGAATCGGAAGCGAGACAGAATGCGGACACAGCTCTCGGCGGACGCATAGACACGCTTCAGTCGCATGTCGACAGCGAGTTCATTGACCTCAACGAGACCGACTCTCACCTGCTTGGACGCATAGAGACGCTTGAGACACAGTCCACAGCGCTCGGCGGACGCATAGACAGTGAGGCGGCGACAAGGCAACAGACCGACGCACAGCTGTCAGAGGCAATACAACAGGCACGCACCGACGTTACAGCGGCATTCGCAGAGGTCTACGAGAACCTGTCTCCCGTCGCACAGAGGTCAATTCAGAATGAGACCCGCTCGATTCAGAATGAGAACCGCATTAACAGTGTGGAGACCAAGAACACCGCACAGGACACCGCCATCAGCGGTCTCGACACAAGGGTGACAGCACTTGAACAGGCAGTTCCGCCCGCATACGACGACACAGAAATCAGACAGGTGACGAGCGAGGCGCTGACAGACTTGAGGTCAATAATCTACGCAAACGAGAGAGTAACGAGCGAGGCGCTGACAGAACTCAGGGCGCTGTTGGCAGGAATAGACGCGAGACTGACGGCGGCAGAGACAGACATAACCACACTCGACACCACCATGTCGCAGGCAGTAACACAGTTGGCAGAACGATGACACAGCATTTCAAGATTTTCGCGACTCAGGCGGACTACGAGGCATACATAGCGGGCGAACACGCGACACCGTTGGTCGCCTACATAAGCGAGACGGGCAAGTGCGTGCTCCCCGAGGGCAGCGGTGGAGGAGGAGGCAATCAGTTGCTGCGTAGCATTGACATTGACGACTTCACCGGAACGACCTTGAACAAAGGTTATACTTACATCACGGAGGCGCATATTCCCGACGGGGTCACATCCATCAGCCAAGAGGCATTCTATCAGTGCAGCGGACTGACATCGGTGCGCATACCCGCCTCCGTCACCTCCATCGGCAGCAACGCATTCCGCGACTGCACCGCACTGACCTCGGTGACCATCCCCGACGGGGTCACCACCATCGGCGGGCAAGCATTCCAACAATGCACCGCCCTGACAAGCGTGACCATTCCCAACTCCGTCACCACCATCGGATTTCAAACATTCTACAACTGCCGCGGGCTGACCTCGGTTACAATCCCCGCCACCGTCACCACCATCGGACAGAGCGCATTCTTAGGATGCAGCGGACTGACCTCGGTTACAATCCCCAACTCCGTCACCACCATCAGCACCCAAGCATTCTCCAACTGCGGCCTGACATCGGTGGACATCCCCGCCTCCGTCACCTCGATAGGTATCAGGGCATTCCAACAATGCGCCGACCTGACCTCGGTGACAGTGAGAGCGACAACCCCGCCGACGTTGGATGGCAACGCATTCGATTACACCCACGCCGACCTCGTCATCTACGTGCCCGCAGCAAGCGTAGACGCGTACAAGGCAGCTGCCAATTGGAGCAACTACGCAAGCAGGATTCAGGCTATTTCTGAATAAAAAATGAATAAAAGATTAAAAACATCATAAAAATCATGGCAGATTACTTGAAAAAATTCGCCACACAGGCGGACTACGACGCTTACATACAGGCGGGTTATCCAAAGCCCAACGTCAGTTACATAGAGGACACGGACGAGACGATTTTCACCAACTATCAGGATGCACCGGCGGGACCGGACAGGGTGTTGTTGGGCGTGAAGATAGATGACTTTACAGGGACGACATTTGCCACCGCGACAGGTTATATCACGGAGGCGTACATTCCCGATGGTGTCACCGTCATCGCGCAGAGAGCGTTTGCAAGTTTAACAGGTCTTGTCTCAGTGCGCATTCCCGATGGTGTCACCGCCATCGGACAGAGAGCGTTTCAAAGCTGCCCAAAACTTGCATACATTAGCATACCTGCATCTTTGACAAGTTTAGACAATGCTCAGTTTGAACAGTGTACATTGCCTAAGACCGTGTCATATTCAGGGGATATATCGGGGTGGATGAATATTGCCTTCGGTAATTTCTGGGCAAATCCGTTTGCCTCGGTTGAAGGCAACCATCTTCTCATCGGTGGGACAGAATTGACTGAAGTCGTGATACCGGCAGGTGTCACTGTAATCAAAGATTATACATTCAAGGGTCTTGATGCCCTGACCTCGGTGACAATATCCGACAGCGTCACCTCAATCGGCAACGGCGCATTCACTGGATGCCGAGGTCTGACCTCGGTGACAATCCCCGACTCAGTAACCTCAATCGGTGAGAGCGCATTCTCTGCCTGCAGCGGCCTGACCTCGATGACAATCCCCGACTCCGTCACCTCAATCGGCGGCAGCGCATTCTATAACTGCAGCGGCCTGACCTCGGTGACAATCCCCGACTCCGTCACCTCAATCGGCAGCCAAGCATTCTTTGGGGGCAGCGCCCTGACCTCACTGACAGTGAGGGCGACAACTCCCCCGACGCTTGGTAACAACGCATTCAACTATACCTCGTCGTCGTTGGTCATATACGTTCCCGCCGAGGCGGTCGAGGCTTACAAGGCAGCGGCCAATTGGAGCACCTACGCGAGCAGGATTCAGGCTATAGCTGAATAAGAAAAAAACAATAAAAACACATGGGAATATTAGTAGTAAACAGCGACCCCGCTGCACTGTGGGGCAAGGTATACATTCAGTTCGCAGACCCCGCGGTGAAGGCAATCTGCGTCGATAATTGGGGCAGCGACGGCGAAATAACTGACGAGCAAGCGGCCGCTGTAACAGACCTCGGCGACGCATTCAAGGGCAATGCAGACATAACCTCCTACGATGAGCTGCGCTACTTCACGGGGCTGACCTCGATAGGTAAGCAAGCATTCTACGGATGCACCTCGCTGACCTCACTGACAGTACCAGAGGGTGTGACAACAATCGCCGGTAGCGCATTCTATGAGTGCTCCGCACTGACCTCGGTGACTTTGCCTGAGAGTGTCACGTTAATCGCTATCAATTCATTCTATGGCTGCAGCTCGCTCACCTCACTGACAGTCAGAGCGACAACCCCGCCATCGTTGGACCGTAGCGCAATCAGCGCAATTCCTCAGGGTTTCACAATCTACGTGCCTGCCGCAAGTGTCGACGCTTACAAGGCGGCAAACGTGTGGAGCAACTACGCGAGCATGATTCAGGCAATAACTGAATAAAAAACAAACATCAATACAAAAATGGCAAAGAAAAAAGAAAAAGAGATACGCTCATTCTCGCTTGAGTGGCGAAGGTCTGAGGACGACCCCCGCAGAGTGGAGGGAGTGGCCGCAGTGTTCAACTCGGAGTCTGAGGACCTCGGATTCAGAGAGCTGATTGCGGAGGGAGCAATTGACGACGAGTGCATTCAGCGCTCTGACGTGTTCGCATATCTTAACCACGACGACAGCAGGGGCGTGTTGGCGCGCTCTCGCAAGGGCAAGGGCAGCCTGAGGCTGTGGCTTGACAGCGAGGGGCTGCACTACTCATTCAGCGCACCCAAAACTGCGCTCGGCGACGAGCTGTTGCAGTACCTCGAGAGAGGCGACATCACAGCGTCAAGTTTCGCGTTCACGGTCGGGGACGACCATTGGGAGAACAGAGACGGGCAGGTCTACCGCACAATCACCAAGATTGACAGGCTCTACGACGTGAGCCCTGTTTTTGAGCCGGCGTATCAGGCCACGAGCGTGGCGCAGCGCAAGGCCGAGGACCTGTCAGAAGTCATCGAGGCGCTCGACAAGGCGCAGGCCGAGGTTGACGCACTGTTCGTGTAACCACATATTTATATAAAAAACCATGAAAAAATGAAGTACACAAACACCGTGGAGATACGCGACAGGCGCGGCGTAATACGCCAACAGGCCAACGACCTCATAGCGCAAGCACGCAAGGAGGTCAGGTTGCTGACTGACGAGGAGCAGGCCACGCTTGAAGCAATCAAGAAGGAGGCTCAGGAACTTGACGAGGAGGAGCGCTCAATCGTGGACGCTCTCAACGCAGTCGAGAACCCCGTGCCCGAGACCCGAGAGGGAGAAATGAATAAAAACACAACATCTAATAAAAGAATGGAAAAGAGATTCTCATTGCTTGGCGCAATTAACGCCATTGCCAACAACCAACCGCTCGACGACGTGTCGAGGGCTGTCATAGCAGCCGGCGCTGAAGAGGCACGCCGTGCAGGCATTGCCGCACAGGGTCAGATTCAGATTCCTATGAATACCGAGCAGCGCGACATTGTCAGCGTAACTTCTGAGGGTGAAGACCTCGTCCCGACCGACATTTGGGATATTGTCACCCCGCTGAGGGCACGCAACGTGCTCGCTCAGGCAGGTGCCCGCATGTACACCAACCTCGTGGGCAACGTGCAGATTCCTGTCATGGGAGCGACAAACGTGACGTGGGAAGGCGAAATCGCCCCCGCAAAGGACGGAGCGCCGGCATTCACCCACAAGACACTGTCGCCTAAGCGTCTCACCGCCTACATTGACGTGAGCAAGACTCTGCTTCATCAGACACAGAGCATCGACGTTGAAATGGCTCTGCGCAACGACCTCATCGCCGCAATCAACGCCAAGATTGAGGAGACTGTCCTCGGTTCTGCCGCCGGTTCAGCGACACAGCCCGCCGGCATTCTGTCAATCGTCACTCCGGAGACCGTGAGCGACTTTGCGGACATTGTAAACCTCGAGTCTGAGGTGGACGAGGCCAA
>OCVV012879332.1_pt1 | contig 25011 bp, 21 predicted proteins | sample 1539721 | NCBI WGS metagenome assembly OCVV01 (sample SAMN02144230, study PRJEB22623) | gut metagenome | biome: sheep rumen | host: Ovis aries | place: New Zealand
TTGATCGGGATCTCGATGGTCTTGCCGGAGGTGGATGCCATCAGGCCGCGCATGCCGGCGAGCTGACGAATCTGGTTGATCGAACCACGGGCACCGGACTGCGCCATCATGGTAATCGGGTTGAAGCGATCCATGTTTGCAGTCAGCGCCTGCGTGACATCATCGGTGGTCTTTTCCCACTCGCGGACAACCAGACGGTAACGCTCTTCATCGGTGATATAGCCGCGCTTGTACTTCTTATCGATCATCGCAACCTTCTTCTCGGAAGCGGCGATCAGCTCCGGCTTCTCCTTCGGAACGAAAATATCAGAGAAGGATACGGTCAGGGCACCCTTCGTGGAATACTTGTAGCCCATTGACTTGATGGAGTCGAGCACCTCTGCGGTCTTGTTGAAGCCGTGAATGCGGATGCAGCGATCGACAATCTTGCCGAGCTCCTTTTTGCCGCAGGTCTGCATGATCTCCAGCTTGAGCATGTCTTCCTTGGTGTTTCTCTCGATAAAGCCGAGATCCTGCGGAATCTTCTGGTTGAAAATCAGGCGGCCGGCAGTCGCATCGACCAGACCGGTAACGGTCTCGCCGTCGATCTCCTTGCTCATGCGTACCTTAATCGGTGCGTGAATCTCAATCACGCCCTCATCATACGCCATCAGCGCCTCGTCGGTATTGCGGAAAATCTTGCCCGCGCCGCGCTCGGTATCGCGGTCGATGGTGAGGTAGTAGGAACCGAGAACCATATCCTGTGACGGGATGGTGACCGGCTTGCCGTCCTGCGGCTTGAGCAGGTTGTTGGCAGACAGCATCAGCAGACGTGCCTCCGCCTGCGCCTCGACGGACAGCGGCAGATGTACTGCCATCTGGTCGCCGTCAAAGTCGGCGTTGAACGCGGTACAAACCAGCGGATGCAGCTTGATCGCACGGCCTTCGACCAGAATCGGCTCGAATGCCTCAATGCCCAGACGGTGCAGCGTCGGCGCGCGGTTCAGCATGACCGGATGACCCTTGATGACGCTTTCCAGCGCATCCCAAACCTCCGGCTTGCCGCGCTCTACCATCTTTTTCGCGGACTTAATATTGGAAGCCAGTCCGTCCTGGACCAGACGCTTCATGATGAACGGCTTGAACAGCTCGATTGCCATTTCCTTCGGCAGACCGCACTGATAAATCTTCAGATCCGGGCCGACAACGATAACCGAACGGCCGGAATAGTCAACACGCTTGCCGAGCAGGTTCTGACGGAAGCGGCCCTGCTTGCCCTTGAGCATATCGGACAGCGACTTGAGCGGGCGGTTGTTCGGGCCGGTGACCGGGCGGCCGCGGCGGCCGTTGTCGATCAGGGCGTCAACCGCTTCCTGCAGCATGCGCTTCTCGTTGCGGACGATGATGTCCGGTGCGCCCAGCTCGAGCAGGCGCTTCAGACGGTTGTTGCGGTTGATGACGCGGCGATACAGATCGTTCAGGTCGGAGGTCGCAAAACGGCCGCCGTCCAGCTGTACCATCGGACGGATTTCCGGCGGAATGACCGGAACGACATCCATAATCATCCACTCCGGACGGTTGCCCGACTGACGGAACGACTCGACAACCTCCAGACGCTTGATGATGCGCACGCGCTTCTGACCGGTTGCCTCGCGCAGCTCCGCCTTCAGCTCTGCGCTCAGCTGCTCCAGATCAAGCTCCTTCAGCAGCTTCTGAACCGCCTCGGCACCCATTCCCGCTTCGAAGTCGTCCTCGAACTTCTCCTTCATGTCGCGGTACTCTTTTTCGGTCAGGATCTGTCTCTTCATCAGACCGGTATCCTCGCCCGGATCGGTGACGATATAGGCGGCGAAGTAGAGCACCTTTTCCAGCAGACGCGGAGACATGTCCAGAATCAGACCCATACGGGACGGAATGCCCTTAAAATACCAGATGTGAGAAACCGGCGCAGCCAGTTCAATATGACCCATGCGCTCACGGCGGACCTTGGACTTGGTGACCTCGACGCCGCAGCGTTCACAGATTTTGCCCTTATAGCGCACCTTCTTGTAGCGTCCGCAGTGGCATTCCCAGTCCTTCTGCGGTCCAAAAATGCGCTCGCAGAACAGGCCGTCGCGCTCCGGCTTCAGGGTGCGGTAGTTGATGGTTTCCGGCTTCTTGACCTCGCCGTAAGACCATTCGCGGATGAGATCCGGCGAAGCAAGGCCGATTTTGATTGCATTAAACGTATTATATCCCATGCTTACTCCTCCGTCTCAGTGTCGTAATCGTCGTCGCTGCCGTCGAGCAGGTCATCGGACACAGCGGATTCATTCTCCATCTCGAGCGGATGGTCGCCGTCCTCCACATCGGAAATGCCGAAGCCGGAGGCCTCAAATTCCGAATCGGTCGCGGTCGCGCGCTCATGCTGCTCGTAGCTGGTGGTGTCGTCGTCGTCGTCCGACAGAACAATCTCTGCGCCGTCCTCGTCGAGAACGCGGATATCCAGGCACAGGGACTGCAGCTCCTTGACCAGAACCTTGAACGATTCCGGTACGCCCGGCTGCGGGATGTTGTGACCCTTGACGATGGCCTCGTAAGTCTTGACTCGTCCGACAATATCGTCCGACTTGACGGTCAGAATCTCCTGCAGCGTGTATGCCGCGCCATATGCCTCGAGTGCCCAGACTTCCATCTCGCCGAAGCGCTGGCCGCCGAACTGCGCCTTGCCGCCGAGCGGCTGCTGTGTGACGAGCGAGTACGGACCGGTGGAACGCGCGTGAATCTTATCGTCAACCAGATGATGCAGCTTGAGGTAGTACATATAGCCGACGGTGACCTCGTTGTCAAACTTCTCGCCGGTGCGGCCGTCATACAGCACCGACTTGCCGTTCGGATTCTTGCCGGCGGCAACCAGTGCATCGGCAATGTCCTGCTCGTTTGCGCCGTCGAATACCGGCGTTGCGATCTTCCAGCCCATGCTCATTGCGGCATAGCCCAGATGAACCTCCAGCACCTGGCCGATGTTCATTCGGGACGGTACGCCCAGCGGATTGAGTACGATGTCGAGCGGCGTGCCGTCCTCCAGGAACGGCATATCCTCCTGCGGCAGAATGCGGGAGACGACACCCTTGTTGCCGTGGCGGCCCGCCATCTTATCGCCGACAGAAATCTTTCTCTTCTGCGCAATGTAGACGCGGACGGTCATGTTGACGCCGGGCGACATCTCATTGCTGTTCTCGCGCGTAAATACCTTGACGTCGACAACGATGCCGGACTCGCCGTGCGGTGCACGCAGCGAGGTGTCGCGCACCTCACGCGCCTTTTCACCGAAGATTGCGCGCAGCAGGCGCTCCTCGGCGGTCAGCTCGGTCTCGCCCTTCGGCGTCACCTTGCCGACCAGAATGTCGCCGGAATGAACCTCCGCACCGATGCGGATGATGCCGCGCTCGTCCAGATCGCGCAGCGCATCCTCGCCGACATTCGGGATATCACGGGTGATTTCCTCCGGTCCCAGCTTGGTGTCGCGGGATTCGGATTCGTATTCTTCAATGTGAATCGAGGTGTACACATCGTCGCGTACCAGCCGCTCGTTGAGCAGAACGGCATCCTCGTAGTTGTAGCCTTCCCAGGTCATGAAGCCGATGAGGGCGTTTTTGCCCAGCGCGACCTCGCCGTTATGGGTGGACGGACCGTCCGCCAGCACATCGCCCTTCTTGACGCGCTCGCCGAGGTTGACGATCGGTCTCTGGTTGATGCAGGTGGACTGGTTGGAACGCAGGAACTTGGTCAGATGATAGGTTTTCTCACCCATCGTGTCGTAATTGACCGTGACGTCACGCGCCGTGACGCGGGTGACGGTGCCGTCGCCCTCTGCCAGCGGAACAATGCCGGAATCGACGCACGCCTTGTATTCCATGCCGGTGCCGACCGCAGGCGACTCCGTCTTGAGCAGCGGAACTGCCTGACGCTGCATGTTCGCGCCCATCAGTGCACGGTTTGCGTCATCGTGATCGAGGAACGGAATCATCGCGGTTGCGACAGATACCATCATGCGCGGCGAAACGTCCATCAGATCGACATCCTGACGGTCAACTTCTACGATTTCCTCGCGGAAACGGCAGGTGATACGCGGATTTGCGAGGCGCCCCTCCTCGTCCAGCGGCTCATACGCCTGGCAGACGATATATTCGTCCTCGACATCCGCGGTCATATACTGAACCTCATCGGTGACGCGGCCGGTCTCCTTGTCGATTATCCGGTACGGCGCCTCGATAAAGCCGAATTCATTGATGCGTGCATAGGTTGCCAGATAGGAAATCAGGCCGATGTTCGGACCTTCCGGGGTCTCAATCGGGCACATGCGTCCGTAGTGGCTGTAGTGTACGTCTCGAACCTCGAACGATGCGCGGTCACGCGACAGACCGCCGGGGCCGAGTGCAGACATACGGCGCTTGTGCGTCAGCTCTGCGAGCGGGTTGGTCTGATCCATGAACTGCGACAGCGGGGAGGAGCCGAAGAACTCCTTGATTGCCGCCGTCACCGGACGAATGTTAATCAGCGACTGCGGTGTGACAATCGCCAGATCCTGAATGGTCATGCGCTCACGGATGACGCGCTCCATGCGGGAGAAGCCGATGCGGAACTGATTCTGCAGCAGCTCGCCGACACAGCGCAGACGGCGGTTGCCCAGATGGTCGATGTCGTCGGTCGTGCCGATATCGTGACCGAGGCCGAGCAGATAGCAGATGGAAGCCAGCATATCGTCGACAATAATGTGCTTCGGGACGAGGTCGTCCTTCGCCGCCTTGATGTCTTCGATGAGCTCCTCTTCGCTCTTGCCCTCAGCCTGTGCAGTCTCCAGCAGATCGCGCAGGACGGTGAAGCGAACCTGCTCCTTGATGCCGCACTTCTCCTGCGGGTCAAAGGAGACAAAGTCCTTCATGTGAACCATGCCGTTGCCGAACACCTTGACGCGCGTGCCGTCGTTGGCTTCGATGATCGTGCCGTTTACGCCGCGGCGCGCAATGCGGTTCGCCTGCTCGCGGCTGAGAATCGTGCCCTCATCCGCGAGAACCTCGCCGGTCATGGGGTCGGCAACCGTCTCACACAGCTTGTGGCCGACCAGGCGGCGGGCAATGTTGAGCTTTTTGTTGTACTTGTAGCGGCCGACCGCGGAAATGTCATAGCGGCGGGTGTCAAAGAACAGCGTGCCCAGCAGGCTGCGCGCAGAATCAACCGTGGGCGGCTCGCCCGGGCGCAGCTTTTTATAGATTTCAATCAGGGCCTCCTCGACGGTCTTGGACGGATCCTTGTCGAGGGTCGCCAGAATGCGCTCATCCTCACCGAACAGATCGAGGATTTCCGCATCCGTTTCCACGCCGATGGCGCGGATAAACGAGGTGATCGGAATTTTTCTGTTTTTATCAATGCGGACGTAGAAAACGTCGTTGCTGTCGGTCTCGTACTCCAGCCATGCGCCGCGGTACGGGATGACAGTTGCGGACAGCAGCGGCTTGTCGGTCTTGTCGAGCGTCATGCCGTAGTATACGCCCGGCGAACGAACAATCTGCGAGACGATGACGCGCTCCGCGCCGTTGATGATAAACGTGCCGGAATCGGTCATGCGCGGGAAATCGCCCATGAACAGCTCCTGCTCCTTGATCTCACCGGTCTCCTTGTAGCGCAGACGCATCCGCACGCGCAGCGGGCAGGCATATGTGGCGTCGCGCGCCTTGCACTCCTCCACGGTGTAGCTGTTTTTCGGATTGTCGTCGAGCGTGTAGTCGATGAACGACAGCTCCAGATTGCCGGTGTAGTCGCTGATGGACCCGACATCCTCGAACACCTCGCGCAGACCGTCCGTCAGAAACCACTCATACGATTTTTTCTGAACCTCGATGAGGTTCGGCATCTCCAGGATGTCCGGAATCCTGGCAAAGCTCTTGCGGGTGGTGCGCCCGTACTGCACGTCATGGACGTGGACACCGTTGATTGTTGCTTCGTTTGCCATATTGCACCCATCACTCCGTTTCTCAAGTACTCGATACGCTTGGCTGCGTAGTGATTTTTCCTTTCTTCATCCTTGCATCTTTTCGCAAAAACTGCTAGAATGTATTTGGATAAGATTCCATAAAGTTATGTGGAAACTATTTAATGGTATCATATTCCCATCATTTTGTCAAGCTGAGCCAATTGTAAAACCTCTCCAAATCGGAGAGGTTTTGTTGTTTTTCTTTGTATTTTTCCGCTAAACGCCGACCGTTTTCACCCGTTTTCGTTCGAATCGGCGCGCGGCGCGCCCGGCGCCCGTCCGGTGCGCAGATAGGCGGAATGAATGCGCAGCTCCTCCGGCAGATGGGACTGATCGTCGAAAAAAACCGTCTCGAATCCGCCCTCCTCGTCAAAGACGATGCAGGTGACAGAGGCGTTGCCGACAATATTCGGTTCCATCCGGTCAAACGGCGTATCCAGGCACGCGAGATAGACCTGCAGGGCGAAGCCATGCGACACGAGCACAATTCGTTTTCCCGCATTCCCGCGTACGAGCCGTCCGACCTCCGCGGTCATGCGGGCGTGCACCTGCCGTGCGCTCTCCCCTTCCGGCGGGCAGAAGCGCGCGGGGTGATTGCGGAAATTCTCCATCACCTCGGGGAACGTGCGGCGGTTTTCCTCGTTGGTATGACCCTCCAGCAGACCGCCGTCGATTTCGCGCAGCTCCGGGCAAAGGACAGGGTGTACCGGCAGAAACGCGCAGACCCCTTCTGCCGTCTGACGGGCGCGCGTCAGCGGGCTGCTGTACACGGCATCCACCGGCACATCCCGAAAACGCTCACCCAGACAGGCCGCCTGCCGCAGTCCCATCTCGCCGAGGGGAATGTCCGTCTTCCCCTGAAACCGCCCGCCCACGTTGTTTTCCGTCGTGCCGTGCCGGATAAAATAAACCGTTGTTTTCAAAGAGACGCTTCCTCCCTCAAAAAGCAGAGCGGCCACGCGGCCGCTCTCTGTTTTTCTGTCAAAAAAGATCTCACAGGCACTGCAGATACTGTCCGTACAGTGTCTGTCCCAGCTGTCTGCCGATTTCATGCGCCTGCTCCGGCTGAATCAGGCCCTTATCGCAGGCAGCCTCCTCCACGCAGGCAATGTACCGGCCGGTGCGCTCCTGCACCTCGCGGACGCAGTTGGCTGCCTCCAGCAGGCTGTCCGCTGTGCCGGCATCCAGCCAGACAAAGCTGTCTTCAAGCGGGATCACTTTGAGCTTGCCGCGGCGCAGATATTCCAGATTGACATCCGTGATTTCCAGCTCCCCGCGCGCGGACGGCTTGAGATTTTTTACGATATCCACAACCTCGTTGTTGTAAAAATACAGGCCGGGAATAATATAGTTGGATTTCGGGAAACGCGGCTTTTCCTCAATGCTGATCGCATTGCCGTTTTCATCGAACTCCACCACGCCGAATGCGCGCGGATCCTCGACATGATAGCCGAATACGGTTGCTCCGTCATTGTTGTCCGCAGCCTGCATATACTGATATTTCTTTGTCTCATCGTAAAAAATATTGTCACCGAGGACGAGACAAACCGACTCGCCGCGAATAAACTCCTCCGCAACCAGAAACGCATCCGCGATACCGCGCGGGACCTTTTGTACGGCGTAGGAAATATGGACGCCCCACGCGCTGCCGTCGCCGAGCAGACGCTCGAAGGTCTCCTCCTCCCCATCCGGAATAATCACCATAATATCGGAGATGCCCGCCTGAATGAGTACGGAGAGCGGATAGTAGATCAGCGGCTTATCATAAACCGGAAGCAGCGGCTTGCACACAGGCTTGGTCATCGGATACAGGCGTGTGCCCTTGCCCGCCGCAAGAATCAGTCCTTTCATTTTGTTATCCTCCCTAATCCATGTGCACAGTCCCCATGCTTGTACACAAAATTGGTTTTTCCGTGTATCATTTGTATCATTATACCGAAATATAGCCTCATGGTCAAGGATACCCCATACTTTTTCGTTGCAAACGGATTAAATCAGCTGCATGACGCGCAAAAGGAAAATCCATCCCGTCAGCGTAACCGAGGACAGCAGCGTTGTGAGCACGACGATGCTGGAGGAAAGCTCCGCATCATTCCCCATATTTTTCGCCATGATGTATGATGTCACAGTGGTGGGCGAGCCGAGCATAACCAGAACCGCCACCATTTCCGTGCCGGAAAAGCCGAAGTGCACGGCGAGCGGCAGGAACAATGCCGGAAGACCCATCAGCTTGACCGCTGCTGCCGCGGCCGTCGGACGCAGCTTGGCAAGTGCCTGTGTGCCTTCAAATCCCGCTCCGACCACCAGCAGTGCAATCGGCGTTGCCGTTGCCGCCACGCTGTCGATCACCTTGAGCGGAATGACAGGAATCGGTATGCGCAGAAGAGAAAACGGAAGCCCGGCAAAAATCCCGAGGATGATCGGATTTTTGAGCACATTGACGCATGCCCGGCGAACCGCCGCGCGTCCATGCGTACCGCCGCCCGCCGAAAACGTCAGAATAATAACCGAAAAAATGTTGAACAGCGGCACCGCCGAGACAATCATCAGCGGCGTCAATCCGGCATCGCCGTAAATGTTTTCCACGAACGCAATGCCCAGCACAGCCACACTGCTGCGCGCCGCGCCCTGCACAAAGGCGCCGACCATTGTCTTGTCCGGCATGAGCTTCGCTGCCAGAACCCACAGCCCGAGGAACATCACCACCGTGACCCCCGCGCAGTAAAAGACAAACGTCAGATTGAAATCCTGATACAAATCGGTCTGTGCAATATCGCGGAACAGCAGCGCCGGCAGTGAGACCTTAAATACATACCGGTTGGCGACCGAGCAAAACTCTTCGGAAAACATGCCGATGCGGCGCAGGATATAACCGAGCACCATGACAAGAAAAATCGGCACGGTGGCATTGATACTGAACAAAAAGCTATCCACGCAGTTCTCCCGCCTTTCCGGACTGCCGATCCGGCAGCTGCAGCACCGCAATCGCGCTGAGAATCAGCAGCATGCCGAGCGCTGTCCAAATCGTAAACGGATCGTCAAACGCCGCCACACCGACCAGACTGCCGACGAGCGGCTCGACGGCCGCCAGCAGCGCCGCCTGTGAGGCCGGCACGCCGTCCAGACCGGCTGTGTACAGCAGAAACGGCGCAACCGTGCAAAACACCGCCAGTCCAAGACCGAACAGCAAACCGCTCGCATGTCCCGCGGCAAATGTCACACACGGCTGTGCGCACAGCGGCGCGGTTGCCCCCGCCGCAAAGACAAAGGTATAAAAGGAAACGGTCACTGCGCTGTAGCGGCGCAGCGCAAATTTGCCAAAAATGCTGTACAGACCGTAGAACAGCCCCGACCCGAGACCGCTGAGCACGGTCAGCGGCGCGACCGACTGTGCGTGTGAAAAAACACCTGTGATGCATGCACAGCCTGCGATTGTAACACAAACGGCCAGCGCGCGATTTCCGGTCAGCTTCTCCCCGAACAGGAGCATGGAAAACAGCAGGACAAAAACCGGCGACGTATACAAAAGCAGCGCCGCGACCGCCACGCTGCTGTGCGACAGCGTGTAAAAGTAACAGAAATTAAACAGCGCAATGCTGACCATGCCCGTTCCGGCAAACATCCAGATATCCCGCAGGCGGATGGAAAAAGCCCGCCTGTCCCGGATAAAGATCAGTGCGCCGAGCGCAATCGCTGCCAGCATATTGCGGAAAAATACAATTTCAAGCGGCGTGAGTCCCGCTTCCCGCAGCACGCGCACGAACAGAGCGATCATGCCCCACAGTGCGCCCGCGCCCGCGATCATCCACGCCGATTTGGTTTTTGTCTGCATCGTATGCCTCCTCTGCGGACTGTCCGAATCCGCCTGTCCAGTATAGCACAGTTTTTTTCAAATAAAAGTGTATACGGCAGAAAAAAACAAATTTCTCCCGATTGCGCATTCATTTCGGACAAAAAATGCCCGTGCGGCAGAGCTTGTTTCACCGCACGGCTGTTTTCGCTGTGCGCGGGTGTTTCTTCTCGTGACATCAGCTTTTTGCACAAAAATCCCCAACCTTTTTTAGAAAGATTGCCACTACATTTTCCCAGGTGGGTGTGCTATATTATTTATTGTACTTTTGAGCCGTACTTTTTTGCAGGAGTACCGCTCGATCCGTCCTATACAGAGGACGCGAGTTTATGCCATACAGAGAAGAGAGAGAAGCGAGACGGTTGGGTGAACCGTCTCGCTTCGTTTTTGTTTATTCTTCCGTTTTTTTGTGAAAAAAGCAGCCGTATTACAGAAAACGCTCTGTTTTACGACTGCTTTTATTTTATTCCATCTCGTTATCCGATTCCGCATCGCTGTCCGGCTTCGCGCGGAAATGCGCCCGCAGCGCCGCAAACGTCAGGAGGAAGAACAGCACGGCAGATACCGCATGCATCACAATCGAACGCCAGTCTCCCCGCTGCATCACGAGCAGCGCCGTGTCGACAATGCGGCGTACACACAGCACAGCGCAGGCAAAGGCTGCCGTGCGGTAATACCGCAGCATATAGCACACAAAACACAGCGCAAGCGCAATCTCGACATAATAGATGCCCATTGCAGCGGACGCCAGCGCGGCTGCCGCCAGCAGAATTGCCGGTATGATGCCGCCCCTGTTCGAACGCGGTGTCTTGTTTTGCTTCGCAAAATCGTCAAAATCCTCTTCTGCACGCTCTGCTGCAGGACTTTCCTCTTGCTCACGGTCCGCATCGACCGTCGTCTGAATTGTATCCCGCTCGAGGGACAGTGCCTCTTTCGGCTCAGCTGCCGCATCTGCAGGCTTGTTCGACGCATCCGATTCTGCCTCGGCTGCCGGTGTTTCCGGTTCGACGGATGCGACATGCTCCAGTTCACGCGCCAGTTCCGCCTCCATCTCTGTCTTCGGTGCTGGCTGCTGTACCTTGACCGTCGTTGCAGCGCGTCGCTCCGCAATCAGGCGATCGAGCGCCTGTACCGGATCGTCATTGGAACGGTCCTCGCGAGCCCTCTCCGCCTCTGCCGTCTGGCGTGCCGCGTGCATCGCCAGATTTAACTCATCCAGCAGGGCGGAAGAAACGCTTTCCTCTGCCGCAGCCGCGGCTTCCTCCGGTTCTGTCTGTTCCTCCGATGCCTTTTCCGGTTCGGCTGCAGGCTCTTCCGCCTGTGCCTCCGGTGTCTTTTCCGGTTCGGCTGCAGGCTCTTCCGCCTGTGCTGCCGGTGCCTTTTCCGGTTCGGTTACAGGCTCTTCCGCCTGTGCCTCCGGTGTCTTTTCCGGTTCGGCTGCAGGCTCTTCCGCCTGTGCCTCCGGTGCCTTTTCCGGTTCGGCTGCAGGCTCTTCCGCCTGTGCTGCCGGTGCCTTTTCCGGTTCGGTTGCAGGCTCTTCCGCCTGTTCAGCAGAGTTTTTCTCTGATTCATCCGTTTGCTCTGCATCGGAGGTTTTCTTTTGATCCGATGCCCAGAGACGGCCAATCAAATCCTCCTTGTCCGCGGAAGATGCCTTTCCAAACAGCCAGGAGAATCTGCCTGTTGTCTGCGAAGGTTTTTCCTCTTTCTGTTCGGGCTCGTCCGCAATTTCCTCTGCCGGTTCGGCTGCACCGGATTCCGGTTCCTCTGCGGGATTATTCCAGATCGGAAATTCCTCCTGCTGTTCAATCAGTTCCCAGGCCGATTCCCCGGAGGAATCATGCTTTTCGCTGACCGGCTCTTCCTTCATTTCGGACTCTTCGGAAGATGGATCCTCCGGCTGCTGTGTTTCCACATTTTCTTCCTTCTGATGATCTTCTTCTGTCACGGCAGGCTGCGGCTGCTCAGTCGGGGCAAGTCCGAGCCGCGCTGCGACATTGCGGGAGATCGAGTCGATGGTGTCCGGCTGCGCGTCAGACATTTCGCTGAGATTCAGCACCTGTGTCTGATCGCTTACCGCATCATCCGCCTGCATGGCGATGCCCTCGCCGTCTTCCGGCATTGTTTCCGTTTTCGGAAAACGATGCTCCAGAAACAGCTGTACTGCCATGCCTGCGGCTGTCAATACACAGCCAACCGCTACGCTCAGCCAACTCTGTACACCCTTTGTCAGGGCAATCAAAACGCCTGCCGCGCCAAAGCCAAACAGACTTGTGCCGAGAATCGCGGCAGGTCTCTCAAACAAAACACCGGTGATGCCGAAAATCACCGCACCGGCGGCAACAATCAGCCAGAATGCCGGTGTAAACGGTCCGGCAAACAGTGCCGGTATATAGACAATCAATGCGCCGTAGATGGCAGACAGTACAAATACGCCGGCTGAGCGATACCGGAAAAACAGCAGGCCTCCTGCGACACCCAGCACGATCATGATAATCACTGCCGCCGCCAGATTCATCGACGAGCCGAACAGCCCGATGATGCATGCCGAGACGGTGATGCCAAGCACTACGCCGAGCAGTGCGCTGGTCCAGCGCAGCAGCTTATATCCCGCAAAACAGATCAGCAGGAAAACTGCCAGCAAAATAATTTTTTCCGGTACCCCGGCAAATATTGACGCCGCGGTTTGCGCCGCAATTTCAAATGCACTGTTGATGGTAAACTCCATGTTGCTTTAACCTTCTTTATCTTATCGTCCGCTGTCGATCCAGCGGCATACGCCGTCTGCAATCCCGCGCGCAATCTTCTGCCGGTATTCCTGTGTCGCCAGCAGGGCATCCTCCTGTTCATTGCTCAGAAAGCCCATTTCCAGCAGAATACACGGCACCTCCGACCAGTTGAAGCCGGTCAGATCGCTGCGCTGTGTCAGCCCCCGGCTGTGTGCGCCTGTCGCCTGTGTGACCGCGGCGAGAATGTGTTCCGCCGCCCGCGCGCTCGGCTGCTCAATTGCCGGTGTCCCGAGCAGGGAACCGGCCGGAACCTGCATTGACATACCGTGTGCGGATGCATTGTCCGCACCGTCCGCATGAATGCGGATACAGAGATCGGCGCCTGCCCGATTGGCAATCTGTGCGCGCTCAATATTGGAGACCGTCGCCTCATTGGTCTGACGCGTCATCACAACCTGTGCGCCGAGCGCTTCCAGCTCCGTGCGCGTCAGCTGTGCAACCGCGAGATTCACCTGTTCCTCTGTCTGATTTCTTCCGGATGCGCCGCTGACATATGCGGGCTTGGTTTCGTCGGACAGCGGGGAAACCCGCTCCTGTGCGCGTGCATTTGTCACGCCGTGCCCCGGGTCGAGGCAGATAACCAGACCGCTCAGCGGCAGATTCTGTCCGTCTGCGGCTCCGGCCGCCTCGTCATCAATCGGCGGGTCGGTCAGCTCCTGCGTGGGATTTTCCGCCTGTGCAGAGCCTGCGGCTTTGTCCGGTACGGACTGTCCGCCGTCCGCGTTTCCGCTTTGTGCGGTCTGACCGGTGTTTTGTATCTCGGTGTCCGTTGTCTGCGGCGCCGCCGAAGACCCGCAGCCGCACAGGATGCCTGTGAGCAGCAGGCAGAAAATCCATCGTCTCAGCGCCATCCCATGCTCTCCTCATAAGAGACAATCGTGCTGAGATTTGCGCGCTCGGTCGAACTCAGCCGTGCGCGGATCGTCGACTCCGTGCAGGTACTGTCGCGGTAATACCACGACTTTGCCGCAAAATAATTCTGCCAGCGCGATGTCGTAAACGCATAACCGTGACGCGCATAGATTTCATTGCGGATTGCCGCCACCGTATCCTTGCTCAGTCCGCGCAGATCAGCTGTGGAAATGTACTGTGAATCTGTCGGCCAGAGATAACCGGAGCTTTGCACGCGGGTGTAATAGTCGTTGTCGCGCGCCGCACCGCTGCCATAATAATAGTAGTTATTCGTGACCGTCGATGTGCTGTCCTGCTCCTTCGGCTGGGTTTCGGGCTGCTGTGGCGGCTGCTGTTCAGGCTGCGCCGCCGCGGGCGTGCTGTCAGAAGCCCCCGCCTGCGCATCGTTCTGCGTCTGCGCCGTCTGGGGAAGCTGCGCCGCCGTCTGTTCCGGCTGCTGCTGTCCCTTCATAAAAAATGTGAAGCAAATGATACATACTGCCAGTACAGCGGCAACAGCCGCAATGGCTGCAATGATAACGGAATTTCTTCCGCGGCCGGCGGATGCTGTCTGCTGCGCGCGCGGTGTCCGCGTTCCGCAGGACGGACAATACTCCGCCTCTTCCGGCAAAAATTCGCCGCATTTTTTACAATACATATTCTCTCTCCTTTATACGGGTGAGGGGTATACTTCTTGTATTATAGCATGTCAAGCTGTTTCTGTCACGAATTTCCCGATAATTGTTGCTGTTTCCGCAAAAAAATCGGCCGGTATTCTGCGAATACCGACCGATCTTCCTTTGAAATGTTATTTGCCGACGTTGATTCGGGTGAGCGCTCTCTTGAGCTTGGCCTGCGCCAGCTCGAGGTCGCGCGCGTCCAGATGCTGCTGGTTGATGAGGGCCTCTGCGCGCTTGCGGGCACGCTCGGCGCGGCTGACATCAATGTTCTCAGCCCACTCAAACGTGGTCGCTACCAGATTTACCTCATTGTCCACTACAGACAGCATACCGCCGATGCAGGCGGCGCGGCGGGTCTCGCCCGTACTGCCGGTAACGCGGCACTCGCCCATGCCGAGCGCGGTCAGATACGGCGTATGGTTTGCCAGAATGCAGACATCGCCGTCGATCGTGCGTGCAATGATGCGCTGTGCATCGCCGTCAAAATATTTGCCATCAGCCGTGACAATCGTCAGATGGAATACACTCATGCGTTATTCCCCCTTCTTGGCTTTTTCAACGGCCTCCTCGATGGTACCGACAAACAGGAATGCGGACTCCGGCAGATCGTCATGCTTGCCTTCGATGATCTCCTTAAAGCCGCGGATGGTCTCCTTCAGCGGAACATACTTGCCCGGCAGGCCGGTGAACTGCTCCGCGACCGAGAACGACTGCGACAGGAAACGCTGAATCTTACGCGCGCGTGCAACGGTCAGCTTGTCTTCTTCCGACAGCTCGTCCATGCCCATGATGGCGATGATGTCCTGCAGTTCCTTATAGCGCTGCAGAATCATCTGTACCTCACGCGCTACCTGATAATGCTCCGAACCGACAATTTCCGGCGTCAGAATACGGCTGGTGGATTCCAGCGGGTCAACTGCCGGATAAATGCCCTGGGACGCGATGCCGCGGTCCAGTACGGTCGTTGCATCCAGATGGGTGAATGTGGTTGCCGGAGCCGGGTCGGTCAGGTCATCGGCCGGGACATAAACTGCCTGTACCGACGTGATCGAACCGCGCTTTGTGGAGGTAATTCGCTCCTGCAGCGCGCCCATCTCGGTAGCCAGTGTCGGCTGATAGCCTACTGCGGACGGCATACGTCCGAGCAGTGCGGATACCTCAGAGCCCGCCTGCGTGAAGCGGAAAATGTTGTCGATGAACAAAAGTACGTCCTGGCCTTCGCGCTCACGGAAGTATTCTGCCATGGTCAGACCGGACAGGGCGACACGCATACGTGCTCCTGGCGGTTCGTTCATCTGGCCGTAAACCAGTGCGGTCTTATTCAGAACGCCGGACTCGGTCATTTCGCCGTACAGGTCGTTGCCCTCACGGGTACGCTCGCCGACGCCTGCGAAAACAGACAGGCCGCCGTGCTGCTTGGCGATGTTGTTGATCAGCTCCATGATGATAACGGTCTTGCCGACGCCTGCGCCGCCGAACAGACCGATCTTGCCGCCCTTTGCATACGGGCAGATCAGGTCGATAACCTTAATACCGGTCTCGAGGATGGTGGTTGCACCCTCCTGATCCTCGTAGCTCGGTGCGGGACGATGAATTTCCCAGTATTCCTCTGCCTTGATCGGCTCGCCGTTGTCGATCGGCTCGCCGAGCAGATTGAACATGCGGCCGAGGGTTGCGTCGCCGACCGGCACGCTGATGCACTTGCCGGTGTCCAGCGCCTTCTCGCCGCGAACCAGACCGTCAGTCGAGCTCATAGCGATGCAGCGTGCGGTGTTGTCGCCGATGTGCTGCGCGACCTCTGCGATCAGTTTCGTGCCGTTGTGCTCGATTTCAAGGGCGTTGAGAAGATTGGGAAGATGTCCGTCCGCAAATTTTACATCCAGTACAGGGCCGATAACCTGAGCCACTGTACCAAAATTTTGCTCGTTCATGCACATATCTCCTTCTTGGTTTGGGTAAAGCAGCCGGATCTTAGTGTTCCGCACCGGCTACAATTTCGGTAATTTCCTGCGTGATCGCACCCTGGCGGGCACGGTTGTACTTCAGGCTCAGATCCTCAATCATGTCGCTGGCGTTCTTGCTGGCCGCGTCCATCGCCGTGCGGCGGGCCGCGAGCTCAGACGCCCACGACTGGCTGAGTGCGCCGTAGAAAATACCGGAAATATACTCCGGAACAACTGCATTAAACACAGCCTCCGGACTGGGCTCATACAGTACCAGACTCTTCAGGTCGTCCTTTGCCTCGCTCTTCTCATACGGAATCGGCAAAATGCGCATCGCTGCGGCATTCTGTGTCAGCATAGAGACAAAGTTCGTGTAAACAATGTACAGCTCGTCATAGGTACCCTTGCGGAACTCGTCCGCGAGGAAGTGCGCCGCCTCAAAGCAGTTGCCGATGGTCACATCCTCGACAATGCTGTACTGCTCGGTCAGAATCTCCAGATTCCGGCGCTGGCAGTAGTCCACTGCTTTTTTGCCGACCGGCATGACACACACCGGCTTGCCGTGCTTTTTCATATGGCTTTCCAGCATCTTGTTGATGTTGCTGTTGTAGCCGCCGGCCAGACCTCTGTCGCCCGCGATCATGAGGTAGCAGATCTTTTTGATCTCCTCGCGCGGCTCGACATACGGCGAGGTGAAGTCACGCTTGCCGTAAGCGATGGTGCTCAGCGTTTCGTGGATGATGTTAAAATACGGTTCCGTGCGCTCGATGCGGTCTTTTGCACGGCGCAGCTTGGAGGAGGCGACGAGCTCCATCGCCTTGGTAATCTGCATGGTGCTCTGCACACTTTTGATGCGCAGCTTAATTTCCTTCATTGAGGCTCCCATGTCTCAGCCCCCTTATCTGGTTTTCAGAAAAGCGGATTTGACAGTGCCGATGGCCTCTCTCAGCTTGCTCAGGGTTTCGTTTCCGAGCGTGCCCTCCTCGCGGATTTCCGCAAGGATGTCCGGATTGGCATCCAGATGCTCATACAGCTCGTGCTCGAAGTCGCGAATGTCCTCAACCTTGACGTCATCCAGATAGTTGTTCGTTACCGCATAGATAATCGCTACCTGATTTTCAACCGAAATCGGGGAGTTGCGGTTCTGCTTGAGCACCTCTACGATGCGCTCGCCCTGTGCCAGACGGCGCTTGGTATCGGTATCGAGGTCAGAGCCGAACTGTGCGAACGACTGCAGCTCGCGGTACTGGGAGTACGCCAGCTTCAGGGTGCCCGCGACCTTCTTCATCGCCTTGATCTGCGCGTTGCCGCCGACTCGGCTGACCGAGATGCCCGGGTTAACCGCCGGCATGATGCCGGAGTGGAACAGCTCGGTCTCGAGGAAGATCTGACCATCGGTGATGGAAATGACGTTGGTCGGAATGTACGCCGAAACGTCGCCCGCCTGCGTCTCAATGATCGGCAGTGCGGTCAGCGAGCCGCCGCCGAATTCCGGCGCCAGACGCGCTGCGCGCTCCAGCAGTCTGGAGTGCAGATAGAAGACATCGCCCGGATACGCCTCGCGTCCTGGCGGTCTGCGGATCAGCAGGGACAGTGCGCGGTAAGCTACCGCGTGCTTGGACAGGTCATCATATACAACCAGCACGTCCTTGCCCTTGTTCATAAAATATTCGCCCATCGCGCAGCCGGAATACGGTGCGATGTACTGCAGCGGAGACAGCTCACTGGCGGTCGCGGTGACAACGATGGTGTAATCCATCGCGCCGGCCTTGGCCAGATCCTCTACCAGTGTCGCAACGGTCGAGTTTTTCTGACCGATGGCGACATAAATGCAGATGACATCTTTGCCCTTCTGGTTGATGATGGTATCGGTCGCCAGTACGGTCTTGCCGGTCTGACGGTCGCCGATAATCAGCTCACGCTGACCGCGGCCGATCGGGATCATCGAGTCGATTGCCTTGATGCCGGTCTGCAGCGGTACGTTTACCGGCTGACGCTCGATGATGCCGGGTGCCGGAGACTCAATCGGGCGGGTCTCGGTTGCCTCAATCGGGCCCTTGCCGTCGATCGGCTGACCCAGTGCGTTGACAACGCGGCCGATGAGCGCTTCGCCAACCGGCACCGAAACAACCTTGCCGGTGCGCTTTACGATATCGCCCTCACGAACCCCTTTGTCGGAACCCAGCATTACGATGGATACCGAATTTTCCTCGAGGTTCAGAGCCATGCCGTATTCGCCGTTGGCAAACTCAACCAGTTCGTTTGCCATACACTTTTCCAGACCGCTTGCGCGGGCGATGCCGTCGCCGATCAGAATAATCGTACCGGTCTCGCTCTGCTCGATCTTTGTATCATAGTTTTTAATCTGTGCCTTAATGACACTGCTGATTTCTTCAGGACGTAACTGCATAGTCTCACCAACTTTCTACTTTATGCGAGTGTGCGCAGCAGACGGCTGCGGATCGCATCCAGTTTATTCTTGACGGTGCCATCCAGCTGAAGTCCGTCCATCTGCAGACGAATGCCGCCCACGACAGCCGGGTCGACCTTTTTCTCCAGATGGATGGTCTTGCCGGTCATCTTGCTGAGCTTGTCTGTCAGCTCGGACTCCTGCTTGGCATCGAGCGCGACGGCAGAAGTCACCGTCACGGTTTCAATCCCGTTCTCCCAGTTGTATTCCTTGCGGAACTGCTTTGCGGTGTCGATAAATTCGTGCGCCGTGCCGTTTTCCGCAATGACTTTCAGGAAATTGAGCAGATAAATATGGACCTTTCCGCCGAACGTATCGTCGACAACCGCCACGCGCTCCTCTTTTGTGAGGTTGGGCGAATTGAGCAGCGTCACGAACTGCGGATTTTCCTCAAAAGCCTGCCGAAGGGTCGTAATTTCATCGAGCATCCGCTCTACGCCTTCACTCTCGACTGCCAGATCGTACAGCGTTCTGCCGTATGCTTTTGCAATCTCTGTCATGAAGCCTCACCTACACCCTTGATAAATTCCGCGATCAGAGCCTCGTGATCCTTTTCATCGATCTCACGCTCTACGACCTTGGAAGCGATATCGACGGCAATGCCCGAAATCTCGTCCTTGAGCTCGTTCATGGCTTTCTTCTTTTCCTGCTCGATCTGTGCGTCCGCCTTTTCCTTCAGACGGTTTGCCTGCTCCTGCGCGTCGCGGACGATTTCCTCGCCGTGCAGCTGCGCCTTGCGGGTCGCCGTCTTCATGATGTCGGATGCCTCTGTCTTCGCGTCAGCAATGCGCTTCTCGTATTCGTCACGCAGCTGCTCCGCGCGGGTCTGGGCCGCCTCTGCCTCGGCAAAGTCCTTGTCAATCTCTGCCTGGCGTGCGTTCAGGACATTTTGTACGGGTTTGAAAAGAAAGTGTTTGAGCAGCAGGAACAACAGCAGAAGGTTAATCAGCTGTGTGATAATTTCCCAAGGGACAATGGAAACTAAATCTAATGTACCCAAATTCGTTCTCCTTTCTTAAAAAGTAGCCTCCCGGTGGCCGGGTTTCTTACAGCTTGCCGATGAAAGGATTGACGAACATCAGGATCAGTGCGACAACGAAGCCGTACAGACCGGTGGTCTCAGCCAGTGCACAGCCGAGAATCAGGGTAGAGGTAACGGTGCTTCTGGCCTCGGGCTGACGTCCGACAGCTTCACAAGCCTTGCCGGCTGCGTAGCCTTCGCCGATACCAGGGCCGACGCCTGCGATCATCGCGAGTCCTGCGCCGATAGCGGATCCTGCAAGTACGATTGCCTTTTCCATAACTTAATTCCTCCTGAAAAGTTCTGAATGTTGAAAATATGATTTTTTCTGCGCTGCGGCGTCCGCTTCTCTCCGGAGCGTTCCGCCGCAAAGGGGATTTTCTGTGTCTCAGTCCGCCTCGGCAGCCTGTGCGACAAACTGCATCGTCAGCATACAGAAGATGTACGGCTGAACCAGACCGGAGAAACAGGTAAAATACACGTTGAGTACAGCCGGAATGCCAACCTGAAGCACCGGAATTGAGCTCAGTGCGCCGGGCAGCCAGAACAAAAGCAGCTTGCTGACCGCGCCCAGTGCTGCGTACAGAAGCAGCGAGATGACGTAACCGGAAACGATGTTTGCAAAATGACGCAGCGCCATCGAAACCGGTGTTGCAATTTCACTGACGACATTCATCGGTGCCATGACGAAAATCGGCTCGGTGTACGACTTCAGATATTTGCCGATACCGTTTGTCTTGATCTTGTAATATGTAATCAAAACAAAGACAATCAGCGCCCACGCCAGGAATGTGTTCAGATCGTTTGTCGGCGAATATGCGCCTGTCAGACCCATAAAGGAGCTGACCACTGACATCGACAGGATCGCCGCGATGAACGGAACGTAACCCGACCAGCCTTCGCCCATGTTGCTCTTAATGAGGTCGTTCGCCGCATTGACGAGCATTTCCGCGACAATCTGCCGCTTGGTGCGGGCATGAACCTGCAGATCTCTTGTCAGCCAGATGCAGACCGCAACGATGACAATCATCGCAATCCACGCGTTGACAATCGTCTGCGTGATCGGAAAGTTAATGCCGGGTATGGTGTAGTAAATCTTGGCGCCAGTGATGGAAAAATCCATGAATCATTCTTCCCCCTTTCGTTGAAAGATAGGCAGGGTTTTGACGAAAATGACGATTCTCGGGAAGAGCAGGGGGATTATCACCGCAACCCAGTGGAAATAGGGAAGCTTAATGCCCGCGATCACCACTGCCGCCAGCAGAAGCAGACGTTTGGTGTACGAATTCTGTATCACCAGCTTCGCCTCCTCCGGCGTTTCCCTGTGAACGGACCGCTGAACAGCCAGTGCCATCAGGAAAAAGTTCAGGATCGCAAAGCCGCCGCCCAGCAGATTTCCGAGCAAAACAGTGTAGTCAAACTTGCCGATAACCAGAAAAACGATCTCCATGATGACACTCATGGATACCACGCCAATGGCAATATGTTTGGTTTCCAGCTTGACTGCCGGTTCAATCTTGATGTTCCTCACCACCATTCTCGTAAACTCACCTGCACCGGACTCATTTCTTTTGCTGCCGCTGTCTGCGCCGTTCGATCATCTGCCATGTCTTCAGAAAATTGAGCACACCGCCGCCCACACCGAGCAGCAGCGCGATGACCATGATCCACAGGCCCAGTCCGAGCCGGTCCCGAACCCAGCCCGCTGCAAACAGGCAGAGCAGAGGCGGCAGCGCCACAGAGAGTCCTAGCTGCGTCAGAAGTGCAAAATTTTCTACACATTCCCGCCAGATTTGACGATTATCCATCATATCCTCCAATCTTTTTCGAAAACGCGCGCAAAAAATGTACTTCTTCAGGCTCTCTTCATTATATCAACTCATAGCCAAAAGTTCAACCATCTTTTGTACATTTTAGCACAGATATACACGTCTGCTCGAGGAAATTATACCAATATGTACAACGCCCGGCGGAGAATTATTCAAAATGCAACAAAAACCGGCCTGTACGGCACATTTCCCTGTGCATCCGTTCCGCAGGATATGCAAAATGTGAAAAAACAGCGCCGCACCGGCAGGCGGTGCAGCGCATCCCGCGTACTGCTCAGAACACGCAGTACTGCTCCATATACGATTCCATCAGCGGCAGAATGTCGGCGTATTCGCCCTTCTGCTGCAGGTATTCGTGGACATCGCGCACGTCAATGAGGGAGTGCACGCGGATGCCAAACTGTTCGGCGACCTCCATGACGGCGGTGCGTCCGGGCGTCTGCCCCACCTCACAGCGGTTGACGGAGATGAACATATCGGTAACCTTGACATCGGCCGCGCCGTACAGCACCGGCAGCGTCTCCCGAATGGCCGTGCCGGCCGTGATGACATCCTCGATGATAATGATGCGGTCACCGTCCTGCGGCTTGTAGCCGACAAGGCTGCCGCCCTCGCCGTGATCCTTCGCCTCCTTGCGGTTGAAGAAAAACGGCTTGTCAATTCCGCAGGTGCGCGCCAGTGCGCCCGCCGTCGAGGTCACCAGCGGAATGCCCTTGTACGCCGGTCCGAACATCGCATCAAACTCCGGGCCGATCGTCGCGCGGATCATGGCCGCATAAAATTCGCCCAGCCGTGAGGACTGCAGGCCGGTGCGGTAGTTGCCTGTGTTGACAAAATACGGCGTGCTGCGTCCGCTCTTGGTCACAAAATTGCCGAAGCGCAGCACATCCGCGCTCATCATAAACTCGATAAATTCCTTTTTTTCCGGTGTCAGCATGGCACAATCCTTCCTTTCACCCTTGCTTCATTTTCTGTCCTAAAGTATAGCAGAAACCGCACGCGCGCACAATAAAAAAGTGCGGCTGTCCGCAAGCGCAGCAGCCGCACCGGGGATTCCCGTTATCTGTTCGGATTCTGAATGGTCTTCACGCCGTCCGGACCTGCGGAAATGATGATGTCCGTGCGGTTGAGGAAGAATCCGGTCTCCAGCACGCCGAGCGTACCCTTGAGGAATGCCTCCATTGCGGCATAGTCCTTGCCGAACTTGGAGTTGGTGTACTTGGTATCGAGGATGTAGTTGTGGTTGTTGGTCTCGTAAATCGAGCCGTCCTTGTTCATGCGGAGCGTCGGCTCAAAGCCGGCCTCCTCCATCTTCTTGACCACATGCTTGTAGCCAAACGGCAGAACCTCTACCGGCAGACCGAAATCGCCGATCTCATCGACCAGCTTCGCGCTGTGGCATACCCAGATGTTGTACTTCGCGCTGGAAGCGACAATCTTCTCGCGGAACAGTGCGCCGCCGCCGCCCTTGATGCCGTTGAACTGCGGGTCAACCTCATCTACACCGTCAATGCAGATGTCCAGTACCGGTGCATCGTTGGTGTCGAGCAGCGGAATGCCGAGGCTCTTTGCCTGCTCCGTGGAAGCATCCGATGTGGAGACGCACTGAATCTTCAGGCCTTCCTCCTTGACGCGCTGTCCGAGCTTTTCAATCAGGTAATATGCCGTGGAGCCGGTGCCGATGCCGACCAGCATGCCGTCCTTGACATATTTCGCGGCCTCATAGCCTGCCATCTGTTTCTCATTCATGTCGCTCACCTCATAAATCAATTTTTGTAAAATGCGGTTTCTCTCCTGCTGTCCCGGCAATACCGTATTCCTCCGCAAGCACTGCAGCAGATGCGGTATTCCCTTTGTTCTATTGTAATACACCAAACCGCTCGAACGCAATACATTTCCTGTTTTTTCTCCCGCGAAAAGCCGTGCCGCACCGCACGGTTTCACCCTGCCGCTTCAGCGGTTCAGCATTCTGTCCTGTTATCCCGGCGCAAAGTGTGTGTATTTTTATGTTTTTTGTCGTGCGGATCGGCCGTATCTGTGCTATAATAGAGGCAATGTAATAAAATAGGGAGGGTTATTCCATCATGAACAAAAAACGCGGCAGCTTTTCCAGCCGTCTCGGATTCGTCCTCGCCGCCGCCGGCTCCGCTGTCGGTCTCGGCAATCTTTGGCGTTTCCCATACCTCGCAGCCAAATACGGCGGCGGTACGTTTCTCGTCATCTATCTGATTCTCGCAGTCACGTTCGGCTATACGCTGATGACGGCAGAGATCACACTGGGACGCAAAACCCGCCTGAGCGCCGTGGGCGCTTACGGCAAGCTGGATAAGCGCTTCAATTTCATCGGACTGCTCACATGTCTTGTGCCGATTATCATCGTTCCGTATTACGGTGTTGTCGGCGGATGGATTCTCAAATACTTCGGTGTTTTCATTCTGGAAGGCGCCGAAACCGCAGCGGCAGATGACTACTTCACCAACTTTATCACCAATCCGTGGCAGCCGTTTGTGCTGATGCTCGTCTTCCTGACGATCACGGCGGTTATCGTTTCCTTCGGTGTCAAGCAGGGCGTCGAAAATGCCAGCCGCTTTATGATGCCGGTTCTGGTCGTTCTGTCGGTTGTCATCGCCGTTTATTCCTGCACCCGTTCCGGTGCCTGGGAGGGCGTCAAGTACTACATCACCCCGCATCTGTCCGACGTCTCGGTCAACACCCTGCTCGGCGCGCTCGGTCAGCTGTTCTATTCCATGTCGCTCGCCATGGGTATTATGATTACCTACGGCTCGTACATGATGGATGACAACGACATCGAGAATTCCGTCAAGCAGATCGAGATCTTTGATACCGGCATCGCGTTCCTCGCCGGCCTGATGATTATCCCGGCAGTGTTCGCGTTCTCCGGCGGAGACAGCGGCGCACTCAACGCGGGTGCCGGACTGATGTTCGTCACCATGCCGAAGGTTTTCGCCAGCATGAGCTTCGGTTCCCTCATCGGCGCCGTATTCTTCCTGCTCGTTATTTTCGCCGCGCTGACTTCCAATATCTCGCTGTTTGAGACTGTTGTCTCTATTCTGTGCGATGAGTTCCATATTTCGCGCAAGCTGTCCTGTGTCATCACCTATATCATCTGCGTCGTACTCGGTCTGCTCAGTGCACTCGGCTACGGTGTCCTCTCCGGCATTGCTCCGCTCGGCATGAGCTTCCTCGATTTCTTCGATTTCATTTCCAACAGCGTGCTGATGCCGATTGTCGCCGTGCTGACCTGTATTTTCCTCGGCTGGGTCGTCGATACCAACATCATCACCGATGAGGTCAAGAAAAATTCCACCTTCGGCCGGGAAGGCATGTTCCGCATTATGCTCAAGTGGATTGCACCGATTTTCCTCGTTGCCATCCTCGTAAGCTCCGTGCTCAACGCACTCGGCATCATAAGCATCTGAGTCCAAATTCCGCAAAACAAAAAGCCGCCTTTCGGGGCACCCTCCGCAAGGAAAGTGCTTTAAGAGAGGAAACAGCCAGCTGAAAGGGCATAAAGCAGGCGTGACC
>OCVV011349496.1_pt1 | contig 24989 bp, 23 predicted proteins | sample 1539721 | NCBI WGS metagenome assembly OCVV01 (sample SAMN02144230, study PRJEB22623) | gut metagenome | biome: sheep rumen | host: Ovis aries | place: New Zealand
TCCAGCAGTAACCTTTCGGCCATTTTTGGCTCTCAGGTAAAGGAATATGTTCTTGGTGACAATATAACCGCAATCGGCGATTATGCCTTCCGTGACTGCTCAGGCCTGACATCAGTCACTTTGGGAACAGGACTTTTAAGCATAGGCAATAATGCCTTCCGCAACACGAAGCCCACAAAAGTAATCTGGCTTACAAACACACCTCCAAGCGGATATAAAGAAGTAGCAGGTACTATCAATTATGTTGCCAACAACCAATATGCATCGCTTAGTAACACAAAAGTCTACCCTTTCCTTAGTTCTATGTTCGAGGTGGACGGCGTCAGATATGTACCGGTAAGTCCTTCCGAACGAACCTGTGATGCTATCAATTGCTCATATAGCAACGAGGCAGAAAACATAGTAATCGGCAAGACCGTGTCATTCAAGGGTATTGATATGACAGTACGTAGCATCAACCAATATACCTGCTATCAAAACCCATACATAAAAAATATAGACCTCAGTACTAATTGTGCAGTCTCAGAATCTTCTTTTTATGGATGTTCAGAAGTCAAAACAATAATACTGAACAATATTGGCAACATAAGCGGTAAAGCGTTTGGTGGTATTACCGGCGAATTTTCTGCAAAAGTGAACAATCAGGGCGACATCGGCTCAGATGCATTCTATCAAAGCAAAGGACTGAAGTCTCTGGAAATAGGCAGCAATGTAAAAAACATAGGCAGTAATGCATTCGACGGATTTACCGCACTACAGACAGCAACAATTAACAACACTGGCGTTGTAGGCGACTATGCCTTCAGAGGCTGTACAGCACTTGCTACGGCCACGCTGGGCAAAAATATAACAAGCATAGGTCCTTCCGCTTTCCAAAACTGCTCTTCCTTACAGGACATTATCATTCCTGATGCAGTCATAGCTTTAGGGGCTTACGCTTTCAGCGGCTGTTCAAAGATGACATCGGCAAAGTTAGGCAAAGGAATTAAGACAATAGAAACATACACATTTGATGGTTGCTCGTCTTTGCAGGACATAGTTATTCCTGTCGGAGTTACGACAATTAATTCCTGTGCTTTCCGAAACTGCTTTTCCTTACAGGACATTATCATTCCTGATGCTGTCACATCTTTAGGGTACTACGCTTTTAGCGGTTGTTCAAATATGGCATCGGCAAAGTTAGGCAATGGTATTAAGACAATAGAAACATACACATTTGATGGCTGCTCGTCTTTGGAAAGTGTTCAGATAGGCAGTAGCGTTGCGAGTATCGGCGCTTATGCATTCTCTGGTTGTAAGGCTCTGCCGGCAATAGAGATTCCGGGAAATGTTACATCCATCGGCAACTATACTTTCAGTGGCTGCACTAGTCTCAAGACCGTCATCATGGACGGACAGGAATCAGTTCTTGCCTTAGGCAGCAACGGCAGCAGTCCGCTGTTTTCCAGCTGTCCGCTCGACTCTGTCTATATAGACAGGCCTGTCACATACCCCACTTCCGTCAGCTACGGCTATTCGCCTTTCTACCGCAACACGAGTCTGCGCTCGATATACATTACGGACAAGCTGACAGAGATTTCGGACAACGAGTTCTACGGATGCACAAACCTCAAGAACGTCAGGATAGGCAACGGCGTGGCCAAAATAGGCAAATGGGCATTCTCGGGCTGTAGCAGTCTTGACTACTTCTCTTTCGGTTCAGGTGTAAAGGAGATAGGTCAGGAAGCATTCTCGGACTGCACCGCCATGACCAGGCTTATAAGCCTCGCACCTACACCTCCAGTCTGTGGCACACAGGCTCTCGACGACATCAACAAGTGGTCATGTACATTGTCAGTACCATCAGGTCATACGGCAGGCTACCAGTCGGCAGACCAGTGGAAGGAATTCTTCTTCGTAGATGATGATGCAGATACACCTGCATATCTCGTAGGCGATGCCAATGGCAACGGAGTGGTTGAGATAGGTGACGTTACATCCGTGCTGACTCTGATGGCAACCCCCGAGGCCACAGGTTACGACAACAAGGCAGCTGATGCCAATGGCAACGGTGAGATAGAGATTGGTGATGTTACCACGATACTGACGATTATGGCGAATGGCGGCGAATAATTTATAATGTTTAATTTCCACTTCGTTGATATTCCCTTTCGGATAGTCGAACTAAACCTTCTCTACGTTGGCTTGCGATTCCTTCGGTGTACTTAATTAACGATAGGCTGTAAACTATAGAACATACTAAGTATAAATCAAGTTAATGTCACTTATGAAAAAACTTTTATTTTGTCTGACGCTTCTGCTTAGCTCGATGGTTCATGCAGAAGGCAGGAATTGGTTTTCAATTCATCTACAGAGCGGTGCATGCGCAAGCTATGCATTCAGCGAGGAGCCATCACTTACTTACGAGAGTGGTATGCTGGTGCTGACGACTAACAATGTCAGGGTTGAATATGCAACTGCGGATATTACCAAGATGACCTTTGACGAGTCTGACATTACTGGCATCAAGACAGTACAGGCAACTGTCGAGAGTGATGGTAATCTCTGCATCTACAATCTTGCAGGTGTTATGGTCAGGAAGGTTGCTTCAGACACAAATGGTGCAACAGTCAACTTTGACAACCTTCCTTCTGGTACATACATCGTGAAGTCAAAAAATGTGTCATATAAAATAATCAAGCAATGAAGACAATAAAATATCTATTTGTTGTTGCCGCCATAGCATGCGCAGCAGTATGTGCAAACGCACAGAATCTTGTCAGCGTTGCCAAGTATGGTCCCTATAACAACCTCTCAATACAGGTCAGCCAGATTGACAGCATGACAGTTGATGCAGAAGGTAATATTGTTGTCACTTTATTGGACAAGAGCTATACTACTATCAGAGACTATCAGAGATTGTATATCGGTGAGGAATCTGCCGGTGGAGAAAGCATGAACATAATCCGATGGATGGTCAATAGTGACAGGGATCTTGGCAGCAATGCTTTCTTAAACCTCTACCATTATGCCGTGACCGAAATGCCAGAGGCAGACCTTACTCTTTTCCTGCCATCTGACAATGCATTTAAATACACCTACGACCCAATTAGCTTTTCGTCAAGGATTCCACGCGTAATGCGTATGCTTTATACCGGTAAAGGTACTTTCCCATTTGTTAACGGCAGCACCAAGACTTTGAAGGAAGGTGATGTCACTTGGTATGTACTTTCCAACTACGATGTCAATGCCGGTGTTATCGGTAGAAACCAGACATTGTTGAGTGTTACCCAAAATGAGATCGTGAATCGTATGCGTTCTATTTTGCTCAATCACTGTATCTTTAATTTAGATTATTGGTATACTGTCGAGTCAAGCAGTAACGAGTATTTCAAGACTGTCGGTGGTGCTCCAGTCAAGGTTGTTCGTAAAAATGGCAGGATTGTAAAGGTGCTTGGTGGCTTTCAGTTGGAAAATGAACGTGAGTTTCAGGATGCCGCCTCTGTCTCGCAAGGTGTCATGGGCTGTAATATAACCGAGGAGCATGCTATGGGCAATGGGCACTCATACACATTGGACAGCCCTATAATCCCTGCATCTCGTAGTGTATGGAGTCTGCTTGCAAATGTACCGCGCGGATTTAGCGGCAGTCAGCAGTCCGAGGCAGAAGGCGCAGCTGAGAACAACCCATATCAGAAATTCTATGAGCTGTGTGATCACCCAGGTATTGATATTGATGAGGTTATCAGGAAATCTGGATTGGTAGATGAGACCCAATACGACTTGAGCAATGCTTCGCAGATAAAGAAATTGAATGCTGCAGTTGCAAGATACTCGACATTTGTTGAAGACAATGGTGTGGATTATAACCTGTCATTCCTGAAGAACGGTGATTTCACTTTATTCGTTCCATCTAACGAAGCTATGGATGCTGCCTATATAGAGGGACTACCAACATGGGAAGATATAATTGAGGATTTCGAGAATTGTAACAAAGATGACGATGGTAATCTGATAGGCGCACAAGATAGCATTCGCCTTCAGACGAAGATTATGGCCATACATACATTCATCAGGAGTCACTTCTGCTTTGGGACTGCATTTGCCGATCAGGAATGGGGCGGTATTGAAGAGCGTTGTCCAATTGTATTTGCCGATGGTCATAAGAACATTATTCGTGCCGATTGTCCGGGTAATGGTAAAATGAGGGTAAGCGAAAACGGAAATACAGCGAATGTTATTGACGAGCTTAATGGCCGCCACGTAAAGAATATCTTTGTAAGCGAGTATCGTTGCAATACTCGAGTTAGGAAAGCTAATAGTCTTAATGGAGTAACCATTGATTCCCAGTCATATGGTACTGTACATCTGATTGATGGAGTGCTTAACAGGGATTATAGGGAAATCTGGCAGAACTGATTTAATTACCATTAATCTAAAAACACAAAGAAATATGAAATCGTACAAATATATTGTTTTAGCATTGCTTTTGCCATTCGCCATTGTAAGCAATGCACAGGATGAGGACAAAACATTGAAGGATGTTTTGACAGAGGCATTGAACGACAACTCCTCTGGATGTTCTGTTACAGCAAAATTGGTTCAGGCTGTCGGCCTGATGGAACAGTTAGGCAATACCGAGGACATGGAATATTTACAGGCGAAGGAATCAGGCAGGATACAAGACCTCCCCAATCATCCCAGTGAATACAAACCAGGATACCTGCCTGAACACCGCTACATAGGCTATACGCTATTTTACGTGCCGGATACATGGTGGGTAGAGAAATTGGGAAAGCAGTTGAATGACATTACCGTCGATGATGTTGCGCAGTATGTCTTGAGCAATAATCTTGTAAGCAGTTCTGCCGCTAATAACCAAGACTATACAAGTTTAGATAATGCTTTGAACCAATTTGTCACATATCACATTTTGCCTGCCAAAATTAAACGCGATAAGTTGGTAATTCATTTCAACGAACTCTGGTACAATGTCACAGACAAGGTTAAGACGGCATCCGTATTTGACTACTATACAACAATGGGTAAACGCCGTCTCCTTAAGACATACGAGGCATCCCAAACCTATGGTGACCGTCGCCAGAACGTCATCTGGCTGAACCGTTTCCCCGTCCTTGACAACGGTCCTCATGGCAACTACACAGAACTGGCTTGTGATGCAGATAAGCAGGGAGTAGAAATATATGAGGGAGAAAAGGTGTTTACCAATGGTATAATGTATCCTGTCTCCGGCGTGTTATCATGTAGCGAGGAGACAATGGACAATTGGGTTTTCGAGCGCTTGCGTATGGACTTTACTACGCTTCTGCCAGAACTTATGACAAACGATATACGCTGTAACCCAAACGACGACGATCAATCTCTAAGAAAAGGCTTTCCCGTGGATGCGGAATATAAGTACTTGGACAACTGCATCATCAAGCCGGGAACCAGACTATATTACCTGACGGGGCGAATGATGAAGACTTATTCGTGGCACAACTATCAAGGTGACGAGTTGAATGCTGTCGGTCAGTATGATGTAACTTTTACGTTGCCTCCTGTACCGCGTGATGGTACGTACGAGTTGAGAATTGGTGTCTCTTCTGCAAAAAATAGAGGTATATGCAAGGTATATTTCGGTACAGACCCAGAGAACCTCAGGCCAATAGGTTTGCCCTTGGATATGCGCAGGGGACTCATGTATTGGAATTTAGGTAGTGGAATTGTAGAATCTAACATAGGTTATGAGGCTGATGACCCTAATGATGATCTTGCCAACCGTCATACAGATATGCTGTTAAAAAGTCAGGGCTATATGAAAGCTCCCAACAGCTATTACAAAGTAGGCAACTCTATAACAATGCGGTCAGAAGTTAGTACTGATTATAGCATTGGACGTCGTGTTTTGACGCAAGCGTATATGCAAGCAGATCAGAAGTATTACCTAAGGTTTGTAAACGCCCTGGAAGACGAAAGTACACAACTGCATCTGGATTATATTGAGATCTGTCCCAAAGATGTATATTTGAATCCAACTGCCGAAGAAGACATCTGGTAGTCAAACGTACCCCTTCATGGGCAGTAACCTCTAACCAGCAGGCGTTTTTTTCACTGCACTCAAAATAATTTTTCTCCGCACAGGAAAATTATTTTGCCATGGTAGAAAAATAGGGGCACGTGCTAAAACATGTTTTGACTCGTGCCCCCTTAAATGGACATACGTCTCCTCGGTAAAGTAGTGTCATGAAAAATCCGAAAAAATGCCGGACAGGACATCAAGAACAACATCGTTGACGGAGCAGTTGAATACATCGCAGAGAAGACCAAAGGACATAATCCTCGTATCATTCGTGTACCACTCAACGATAAGGCAAAGGCTATCCTTGAAAAGTATAGCGACATTGGTGACCGCATCCTGCCAAAGTTCAATTATAGCGACTACAACAAGAACATCCGCAAGATTCTCAAACATGTAGGAATTAACAGAAAGGTCGTTGTTATCAACCTTATGACAAGAGAGTCAGAGATGATGCCGTTGTGCGATGTCGCCACAACCCATACTGCACGCAAGACCTTCATCGGAAACCTCTATAAGAAGGTGAAGGATCCAAGCCTTGTTGCCTCCCTCTCTGGTCACACTGATGGCAGTCGTGCCTTTGCCCGCTATCGTGAGATTGACATGGAAATGAAGCGTGAGTCGGTGGAGATGATTGATTAATAGAACGTGTAAATTATCGGCAATAACCCTCGGAAATTGCCGATAATTTACATTTCAACTACTAAAGAAATATAAAAATGGGCTCACAAGCGTAAATATTATAGAAAAACCTTGGCTAATCCAATTTTGTTCAGTAATTTTGCGGTGTTCATCAATTTATGAACACGTATAAAACTGTGAACAATGCCATCAATTAAAGAAAAAGAACTAATAGCTCAAGCGTGCATAAACCTTTCAGGCAAGCTGGGGGAAAGTGAAATTTCAAGCGCTATGTCACGAAATAGAATCCTCGATTCAACAATTTCCGTGGCAGATACCACTTTTGGTGTAATAGCAAAAAGTGTTGTCATGAGCTCGAATATGTCATTTACCATACAACAAGCTAAAGATGCACATGAAGCAACAAACCTACCAATTCTATTAGTGTTAGGTTATGTTCAACCATCTATTATGCAAGCCCTGTATGATAACGGAATTAGTGTGATTGATTATGCTGGAAACTGCATGATCAAGCACGGACTTCTGTGTGTGAATGTCTCTGGCCAGAAGAATACATATAGGAATGATACTAAGAGTCACGCCCTATCAGAAGGTGCAATCAAACTTATATATCGCTTTCTGTCTGACAAATCCTTCATAGGCAAGGCATATCGAACCATTTCAAGTGAGACAGGCATGTCTCTCGGCTCTATCAAGAATACTATTGAGGAACTGACCAACAGGCAATTTGTCATGCATACAGACAAAGGTAGGAAACTCATTAACGAGGAAAAGTTGCTGGAACTCTGGGCTCAGGCATACAATCAGACAATCAGACCTAAGCTGATGCTCAGAAGAATGAGTTTCAGGACAGACGAAATGCGAAGTAACTGGCAGGAGATGAATCTGCCTGAGGGCATGTCATGGGGCGGTGATTGTGGTGCATACCTTACAGATGGTTATCTCGTTCCAGGTTCGTTCGATATATACACATCAAAACCAAGTGCAATGTTGATGACAACAGGCATGGTAATGCCAAATGTGAATGGAGAAATCACTCTATACCAGAAATTCTGGAATGATGATAATGACACCAAGGTTGCACCAAAGCTAATAATATATGCAGACCTCATGAATAGTGGCGACAGCCGCCAGATAGAGGCAGCACAAAGATTGATAAAGAATGGAATATAAAATAGACAAGGCGAAGTTTGCAAATGATCCTCTGTACGAGACACTGGCAGCTTTGCAGAAATCGTTGGAGCAACTTGACCTTCAGTTGTACGTAGTCGGAGCATGCGCCAGGGACATTGCCATGAAAGTTCTTAATGTACCAGCTTCGGCAAGACGTACCATTGATATTGACGTTGCCATCGCTCTTGACAATTGGGAAATGTTTGACAATGTATCGGAGCTTCTTCAACAGAACTATTTCAAGAAGAATCCGTATGCCAAGCAGAAGTTCTATTATAAAGGTGAGGACGGAACCAATGACTATGAAGTTGATGTTGTTCCGTTTGGACCTCTTGCCAACAACGAGGTAATAGGATGGCCTCCTGAGGGCAACCCAGAAATGTCGGTAAGATGTTTTGAGGATGTTATGAAGGATGCAGACACCATTATCGTGGACGAAAACGTTCAATTCTGCATAGCATCGCTAAGTGGTCAGTTCCTGATAAAGCTCGACGCATGGATAGACCGTCACCTGAAAACGGATAAGGATGCACGTGATATGTTCTATATCATAGACAACTTCTACTGGATTTCCATCGTTGACAAGTTCCCACCACCAGATCAGGTGACCAATTCCGATGACCCTGAATTTGACGACTTCGTAGCAGGAGCACAATGGATAGCATCTGAACTCCATTCATTACTATCATATGAACACCGCACGTACTATGTAGATTTCATCAACAGCGAACTATCGTTGGAAGATAACAGCAAACTCGTTCAACATCTTGTTGCGGCATCGAACAATAGTAACGTGCGTAACTACTCAAACATAAGACTCGCATTACAGAACATCGTAAACATTCTTTCAGCATGACAACAGAACTATTCACAAAAGGCTATGACAGCCAGAACGAGGACTACTGCAAGGTGATAGAACTCGAAGGACGTATTTTTGTCATCATGGCTGATGGCATGGGAGGATTATCACTCGGTGCTGAAGCTGCAGAGTGTGTATGTGAGGGTATCGCCGAATACGTTTCCAAGAATCTTGACACAGACATCCTATGGCAGGAAGCTTTCAAGTATGCAGACAACAAACTTCATGAATTGAGCCTTGCAAACCATAGCAATATGGGAGCCGCCGTAACGGCACTCATAATCACAGAAACATCATGTGAAGTTGCATGGCAAGGTAATGTTCGCCTATATCTGTATAGAGGCAATCATCTACAACAACTTACCACTGACCATGTGATGAATATAGGCTATGGGCAGAAGATGCTTACACGCTGTTTGAAGGGTGGAGGCTTGCGTGATGACGTTCCAACAAAGAACATACCATTGCAGACGGATGATATTCTATTCTTGTGTACAGATGGATTCTATATTATCCATGAACAGTATTTGTCATCTGGCAATGCAAGTGTTCCAAAAGAAGACATCATGAATGATGATGCAACATGTCTGACCATCAAAATCAATTAGCACATGACAGAAGAAGAAATATACGAAGAACTCGAAATTACATACGGCAAACCACCCAGAACTACATCGGAGAAAAACATGATATGGCTGAAGGGTGTACTGGAAGAACATATCATTGAAGGCGAGTTCAATGAAGATGTTCCAAAGCCAAGTCTCGATGCATTGGCAATGACCCTTATCGCAATTACCACCTATGACATTCCGAAGGAAGAACTTGCAGCCAAGAAACCTGCAATAAAACGCACGCTTCTCTGGTTCATCGTGAAGTGCAATAATCATTATGACGAGATAGATGAAATAATGCATCAGCTCATGCATAAGTCATATAGGGGTCTCAAACTTTTCATGATTACCAGGATGCTGAAAATCTTCAGGTGGCTATCCATGCAGGAGATTCCGACAAAGTTGATTGAGGTGGTTTTGCATCCTGAGCACTACGAGTTGCTTCTGAAATAGGAATAAATTACGGAGGAATTGACGAGGACGGCGTCAAAGATCCCGATGCTAGAGAAAACACCTTTGGTGGAAACACCGGCTCTAATATCTGGGATGAGCGGTAAAATTCACTGCACTCAAAATAATTTTTCACTACACTGGAAAATTATTTCTACATGGTAGAAAAATAAGGGGCACGTGCCAAAACACCGTTTGGCACGTGCTAAAACATGTTTTGACTCGTGCCCCCTAAAATGAATATATGTCCCTTCGGATATTTGCTGTCATGAAAAATCCGAACAGTGCGGATGTCATTAAGGTCACGATGTCACGAGTGTCATTAAGGTTTTTGATTGGGGAGCATTTTTCCGAAATTCTTAATGACACTCATGACCCATGACATACGTGACATATCCAAGACGAAAATTTGCCTAAAAAAGCGAGAGGCCGTTTCACGAAGGGCAACACGCCGTTTCTTGAGTAGCGAGAGGCCGTTTCTCCTCTACGGTTAGGCCTTAGCTACAAAAATAATCCCTAACTTCAACATGTGTGAGGTTAGGGATTATTATGTTATTTCTCTGTGAGATTAAAGACCGAGACTCTTCTTGATTTCTTCGACTTTTGCCTGTGCCTTGGCTATCTCACCGGGATAGCACTTGGCGCAACCGATCTGGCCTTTGATTTCGCAGTAGAATTTAATCTTTGGTTCTGTGCCTGAAGGACGGACACTGACCTTGGTTCCGTCCTGGCAGAACCATTGCAGGACATTGCTCTTTGCCGGCATGTCGAGGGGTTTTACATTGCCATCGGCATCAGTAACCGTAAGTGACTGATAGTCCTTGGTTGCAACGACCTTGCTGCCTGCTATTTCCTTTGGAGCCTTGCTGCCGCGGAAGTCAACCATCATCTGCTTGATTTCGTCTGCTCCGGTTTTACCGGGTTTGACTACATTGATTGTGTGCTCGTAGCTGAAGCCGTATTCCTTGTAGATATCCATGAGGAGGTCATAGAGGGTCTTGCCTTGATCCTTTGCCCATGCAGCGATTTCGCAAATCAGACAGATTGATGCGGGAGCATCCTTGTCGCGAACCTTGTCGTATGGCAGGAAACCGAATGATTCCTCGCCGCCGCCAATGTATTTCTGTTTTCCTTCACTGATTGCTATTTCGCGGGCAATCCACTTGAAGCCTGTATAGCAGTCACGCAGTTCGACGCCTTCCTTCTTGGCCATCTCGGCAATAACCTCGGTGGTGACGATTGTCTTGACGAGGAAGTCGCTGTCCTTGAGGGTGCCGAGTGCCTTCTTGTTCTTGATGATGTAATAGACGAACATCATGCATGTCTGGTTACCGTTGATGATAACCCACTTGCCTTCGGGATCGCGGCATACAATTGCCAGACGGTCTGCATCGGGGTCTGTTGCAACGACAAGGTCTGCATTGAGTTTGGTTCCCTGTTTCATTCCGAGTGTCATTGCCTCGGCATTTTCGGGGTTGGGAGATACGACTGTCGGGAAATTGCCGTCAACAACCATCTGCTCGGGTACAACGTTGATATTCTGGAATCCCCAGCTTCTCAGACACAGAGGTACGATTACGCGTCCTGTTCCGTGCATTGCACTGTAAACGATGTTGAGGTCTTTCTGACGCAGAATGACGTCCTGATCAATCATAGCCTCCTTGACTGCTGTCATATAGTCAAAGTCCATCTCGCCACCGATAATCTGTATCAAATCAGGATTTGCCTGGAACTTGACGTCCTCAATCCTGACTTTGTTGACTTCGTCAATAATACCGGTATCGTGAGGGGACAATACCTGTGCACCGTCTGACCAATATGCCTTGTAGCCGTTGTATTCCTTGGGGTTGTGCGAGGCGGTTACATTAACGCCTGCAACTGCACCTAACTGACGGATGGCAAAACTGATTTCGGGTGTCGGGCGAAGGCTTTCGAACAGGTATGCCTTGATCCCGTTTGCGCTGAAGATTGCTGCGACGCTTTCTGCAAACATACGACCGTTGTTTCGACAGTCATGACCTACTACAACGCTTTTGCCACCCTCGGGGAAAGCCTTGTTGATATAGTTGGCAAAGCCCTGTGTGGCCATTCCTACGATGTATTTGTTCATTCTGTTGGTTCCGGCACCCATGATTCCGCGCAAACCACCTGTTCCAAATTCAAGATTCTGGTAAAATGCGTCAATAAGGGCGGTTTTGTCCTCGGCATCGAGCATTGCCTGTACCTGTGCCTTGGTCTCGGCATCGTACAATGGGGAGTCTATCCACTGCTGGGCAGTTGCGGTGCATTTTTGGATTAGTTCGTTGTCCATGATAGTTTTTATTTATGGTTTATAGGATTGTTTTCACTACAAAGTTAAAAAAATGGGTAGAATAATGTAGCATAATGTTATAAAAAAATCAAAGCTTACCCAATATTCTGTCCATTACCCAATTAGGAGATGTCGCTGAAATGCAGTCAGCGTTACATATACTGTGTCCCTGAAGGTGTCTGACTACTTCCTGGATAAGGGGTAGTTGAACATGTGGGGGATTGGGGACGCATATCTCCTGGCGTCCCATACTTGTTGTAAGGGCAATAGGTTCGTATGTGAATACCGAGAAGCAGATCTGGCCTTTCTCTCCAATTATCTCGATTCGATCTGTACGGGCGCTGTCGTGTCCAACGAAACACCACGAACCACTGCCAGGCAGACCGTCCTGGAAACTGAATGCAGCAGATACTGTATCTTCGCTGCTGTATAGTCCACCACGGTTAGCGTGATAGCCGGCAACATGTACTATAGGACCGAATATTTCTTGAAGTAAATCTATCTGGTGTGGTGCAAGGTCATAGAAATATCCGCCACCGGCAATATCTCGTTGTACGCGCCAGGGCAGAGAGGTACTGTTGTAATCCAAATCACGTGGTGGACAGGAAAATCTAATCTGTACATTTATAACACGTCCAATACTGCCGTTCAAGACCAATTCTTTTACTTTTTGGAAATATGGCAGGTATCTGCGATAATATGCGACAAAGCAAGGAATGCCTGTTTCACGGGAAATGCGGATAACGCGCTGACAATCCATATACGAGGCTGCCAATGGTTTCTCGACATATACTGGCTTTCCTGCCTTGAGAGCCATAATTGCGTATGTGACGTGGCTGGATGGTGGGGTGGCTATATATACAGCGTTGACATTGGGATCTGAGATTAGCGCCTGTGCATCAGTGTACCATTTAGGCACATTGTGGCGTTCGGCATACGAGCGTGCTTTTTCTGCGCGGCGAGACATTACGGCAACCACGCTGCTACCGTCAACCAAGGAGAAGGCTGGACCTGATTTCTTCTCGGTAACCTCGCCACATCCGATTATACCCCATGATATCTGTTTCATACTACCAAAATTTAATTAAAGAAATTCCATGAAAGACCGAAATTTACGTTCAATCCATTCATGGGGTAATGTGGTACCAGGAAACGATTGCCGCTACCGCAAGTCGTGTGAGCTACATTTACATATATGCGGCAATGTTTCAGGTGAAAGTTTGCATAGGCGTTGAGAATGGGATAGCATCCCAGTTTTATCTGTGCATTGTCTGGGTCCTGTACTGCAAACATTCCTGATGCAGGATGGTAGTCAGGTGCAATATAGTTAGTAAAGAAGCGAAGGTCTGTACCTATCTGGCAACGTAGAACCCTGGCTATACGGAACAGTAGATAGAAATTGGAGTAGATGTTAATTGCAGGTAGGGGAAGTGCTTGTTTATCAGTGCTGTGCTGATAGGTAATCTCGTTGTCCCAATGTATTATCTTCCATGATAAATCCTGCAGCAATGATGCGCTAAGGACTTGAACGCTGGATGGTGTCTGCATGACGCAGGCATCATGTGTAAAGTCTGAGGGTGTTGTGCTGCCGGGACTTGCGGTTGACTTGGGAGTATTGACAATCTGCAGATATGTATAGTTAGTGATATTGGCAAAGCCGAAGCGAAGGCGTGTTCTGGTGCGGGAATATCTCAGCTCGGCATTCATGCGCAGTGTTACCTGTCTGGACAAATCATCATTGTCCCACTGAGTGTAGGTGTTGCGGTAATGACGCCAAAAATAACTGGGATTCTGATTCAAGAACTTGAAACCGAGGTCCAGATTCAGGCTGTCCCTTTGCGATATGCCTAAGTTCAAATCACCGCGTGCATCGATGTTTATGTCTCCGACGTTTTCTCCGACAATACAAAACTCGCCACTGACATCGTAGTGCAGTAGTTTGCCGTTGCGCTTGCTTATTTCGCCACCGATAAGTACATCGTGTTCACTAACATTATCCATGAACGATGTGCCGTTGTTAATGGCAGGCAGTCCGTATTTGCGGTACTGGTGGGTTGCAAAGAATGTAATTCCCATCCTAACCCACTTGCGGAACCCCTCGCACATTGCAAATCCCAAAGTATTACGTACCGTAAGTGCAGTGGCGTGGTCCTCGATATTTCCTGAGCCGTAAGTGTAATATCGTGTCCAATAATCCTTGTTGTATCCGTTGTCGTAAAAGGCGTGGTTAAGATGACGCACATCCAGTGTGTGTATAATGCTTGCAACGGGTATATAGTCTTTGGGCTTGACCAGCTTGGATTCCCAATCTGCAAGTAGCGAGTCAACGGCGTTCTTCCGGGCAACAGAGTCTTTCATAAGCATGTCCCTTATGCTGTCAGGCAGTTCCAGGAGCAGGTCGGCACCACTTGGCGGTTTTGGCTTCAGACTGTCGGGAACAAGCCTTTCTTGATAATAGCCCAGATTATATCGTTGGGACAGGTAGTAGGTCTGATCGTCATTACGATTGTATGTGTCGTTCAGGTTGATTGGGACGTCGCGATCATCAAAACTGCGCTGGAAGATATCAGGAGTAACAACATACCTGTCATCCGCTATGCCACCGTTCTCGGCACATTTCATGTGATTGGCGTTTATGTACGCATGCATGTTGTACTTGTCTCCGCGATAATAGCCATAGACTGTACCGCCAAACTCACTTACCTGTTGTTGCGAGTATAATCCACGACCATACAGGTAGTCAAGTTTGAAACCTATGCCGGACACTTTGTTGATATTGGTTGCAAAATATGCACGAACGCGAGCCTCACCTGTAATCTTGTTACCCATACTGTGATATGCCAGATTGGTAATGGGTGACAACGTGTTGGTGAAATAGAAATCCTGGATGCCGTCTCGGAAATAGTCGTACGGTGACAGGAACATCATATCCCTTTCCTCCCTTCGATTCATAAAGATTCGTGAAAGTCGGGCGGAACCTACATTACCCAAATTCGAGTATTCGCCGTTCATTCCGTCATTCAGTTTCCAGTTCTGGAAATTATGGACAGCAGTATCTCGATTGACAGCTGGTATGACGGTTCCAAGACGTTCGTCAATTTTCCATTGAAACTGACCTATGGGAATCTTGACTTCCGTCTTGGTTGTGTCACGTCCCCAAACCTTACTATTCTTGTTATTATTGGAATTACCACGACTTTTAGTTGACGAAGCGGAAGATTTTCTTCCCCAGTCACTGGACAGTTGTCTGGTGACATTCTGTGCATGAACGGACGTACATGCCAACAGCAATATCAGGAAGAAGGAAAGTCTTTTCACGCTCTATCCCAGGTAACGAATCATAAATTCAACTATCTTCAGGCTCATCGCAACGGCAATGATTGCGAGAGCCTTGCCATGATCTCCCTCGTTGAAGAAATACTGGACAACACCGGCTGCCGCCAGCACGAGAAACACCGTATTAAGAATACGTTGCACACGTGGTTTCCAGTCGTAGCCTCTATGCTTGATTTCCTGTTCACTCATCCGCTTTTGGATTTAAGGCAATTTGTAACTCATCCAACTGTTCCTGATCAATAGCACCTGGTGCATCGAGCATTACATCCCTGCCGCTGTTGTTCTTGGGGAATGCAATTACGTCACGGATGCTGTCCAGTTCGGCAAACAGGCTTACGAAACGATCCAAACCGTAAGCAAGACCACCATGTGGTGGTGCACCATACTTGAAGGCATTCATCAGAAAACCGAACTTCTGTTGTGCCTGTTCGGGAGTAAAACCAAGAATTTCGAATATCTTCTGTTGTAGTTTGGCATCATGAATACGAATTGAGCCTCCACCTACCTCAACACCGTTCACGACCATATCGTATGCATTGGCACGGACGCTGGCAGGATCAGTATCCAGCAGGGGGATATCTTCGGGCTTGGGTGATGTGAACGGATGATGCATGGCCATCAGACGTTGTTCCTCGTCACTCCACTCATACATTGGGAAGTCAATAATCCAAAGGCAACTGAACTTATCTTTCGGACGGAGTCCCATACGAGAGCCCATCTCGAGACGCAATTCGCACAACTGCTTACGTACCTTCATAGCATCATCGCCACTGAGAATAAGAATAAGGTCACCTGCCTTTGCGCCCATTTTTTCCTTAAGTATCTGTAACGTATCCTGCTGATAGAACTTGTCAACGCTTGACTTTACATTGCCATCAGCCTCTACACGCGCATATACCATTCCCTTGGCACCTATCTGCGGACGCTTGACGAAATCAGTCAGCTGGTCAAGCTGTTTACGGGTATAGACGGCCTGGCCTTCACAGCATAATGCGCCTATGTATGCAGCGTTGTCAAAGACTTGGAAACCCTCGGGAAAAATACTGTCAACCAATTCCTGACTTGCATTATCCTTTTGGGCATTCTTCAGTTCAACAATCTTCATGCCAAATCGTGTATCTGGTTTATCTGAACCATAATATTTCATGGCATCTGCCCATGTCATACGAGGCAGTTCGGGGATATCTATACCCTTTAACTCCTTGAAAAGATGACGACTCATACCCTCGAACATCTGCAGTATATCTTCCTGCTCTACAAAAGACATCTCGCAGTCAATCTGTGTAAACTCGGGCTGACGGTCAGCGCGCAAATCCTCGTCACGGAAACACTTGCATATCTGGAAATAACGATCTAAGCCGGCTACCATACACAGTTGTTTCAAGGTTTGCGGTGATTGTGGCAGAGCATAGAACTGACCGGGATTCATACGACTGGGAACGACGAAATCTCGTGCACCCTCGGGAGTTGAATTAACCAAAATAGGTGTCTCTATCTCCAGAAAGCCCTTGGAATCCAGATAACGACGAACCTCGAAGGCAAATTTATGACGCAGTTCCAGATTCTTACGAACAACAGGACGACGCAAATCCAGATAGCGGTATTTCATTCGGATATCGTCACCGCCGTCGCTATTTTCTTCGATAGTAAACGGAGGAGTAAGGGACTCGTTGACTATGTTGACTGCTTCAACGAGAATCTCGATATCACCAGTTGGCAGATTCTTGTTTTTTGAATATCGTTCGGCAACAATACCGGTAGCCTGCACTACATATTCACGTCCTAACTTTTGAGCCGTCTGTTTCAGCTCCTCGGTTGCATCCTCGTTGAACGCCAGTTGAGTAATACCATAACGGTCGCGTAAATCAACAAATGTAAGAGCGCCCAGATTGTGTACACTCTGTACCCATCCTGCAAGAGTAACCTTTTCACCTACGTTGGCAAGCCGTAGCTCACCACATGTCTTATTCCTGTACATTATCAATATTTTTATTGTTAGTTTTCAAATAAAGAAAAAGGGAACAACTTATTTCTAAGTCATTCCCTTTTGTACGCCCTCAGGGGCTCGAACCCTGGACCCATTGATTAAGAGTCAATTGCTCTACCAACTGAGCTAAGGACGCATAATCTCGTGTTTTGCGAGTGCAAAGGTAATGGCTTTTTCTGTATCTACCAAATGTTTATATCAAAAAGTTTGTCAATATGTTTGAATTTAACATTTCTTTGCTATAGAATCTCTATAATATCACTCGGAATCTTGCGTTTTAGAACATCAACCTTGAAATCAAGTCCTAATACCAATCCATATTCGCGCATAACACTTTCGTATGTTTTACGTGCCAGTTCGGGATGATTGTTCTCCTCGGACAAGTGGCACAGCCATATCTGTTTTAATGCAGGTGATGCATATTCGGCTACAAGTCTTGCACTGTCCTTGTTGGACAGATGTCCGTTCTCTCCTCTGATACGTCCTTTCAAGTAAGCAGGGTAGGGGCCCATCATCAGCATATCTTCGTCATAGTTAGCCTCCAGTACCAGATAATTTGCCTCACCGACTTGCTGACGGATAATCTCGGTTACATGACCGACATCGGTGATTATACAGAATATCACGTCTCCAAACTCAACACGGTATCCTACGCAATCACTGCTGTCGTGAGGAACGTCAAATGCCGTTATGCACATATCACCAACGTTGAGTGTATCCATCTTCTGTATTATACGCTGATGAGTTGCAGTCAGTTTAGAAGTCACGCAATAGTTGCGATTTATGCCTATGTGAACAGCCTCTGTCGCATATATGGGAATATCACATTCATTTGCTAGATTACCAACAGCCTTGATATGGTCAGCATGGTCATGCGTAATGAAAACCGCATCGATATCATCAATACGGATATTCTTCTCTTTCAGCATACGTTTCAAATGCTTGAAGCCTATTCCTGCATCTATTAGAATACAGGTGGTCTCAGTAGCCAAACAATAGCAGTTACCGCTACTTCCGCTACCTAAAGAAATAAACTTCATCATTATCGTGTGTTAATTACTGAAATAGAATTATGGATAAAGTATATCAATTCAGTCAACTGCCGTACGGGAATAATAGACTTGCATCTGAATAGGATTATTCTTTTCGCCAGTACCGCGTACGAGACGAGCGCTTGAAACGCTCAAGTCGTGGTTAAGACTTGTAATCTTACCTGTACTGGTGTCCGTGTTTGTCTCGACAGGAACCAGGCAAAATTTGTTCCAATTTGCATTACGCTCCAACAGATTCCACTTCTTCCACATATAGTGTATGCTCAAATCCCCGTCCTTGCAGTAGTCAGATTCAACAGTCATCTCATTCAAACTGCTTGTGCCGGCCTGATCGGCAGTCATAGGTATGGACGCTAAGGGATATAGGTCACCTCTCCAAAATCTACGCCATCTGCTGACTTCACTCAAGAACTCCTGAGTATTCTCACTATTATTCAGCCACTCGTCCACACGTGTTTCCAACTCTTTTATTGAAACATTGTCTGGAATCACGTTTCTTTTCTGCAAAACCTGCCCCATATGCCATCGGTTAATGGCACGGTCACGTTCACTGCGACATGTGCTGAACAACTGACTGATATTTGAGAAGGAGTAGCAGTTATATGTCTGATCGTATGTAGCAACATAACTCAGAACATCGTCAGGTACATGGTTTTCTTTGAAGTATTTATACATATTGTCCTTACGCACCAACAGAATTTTCTGGGTTATCGGCAAGGATACAATTGACTGTTGTTTCTGCCTGTTATAGCGCGGTATAACTAATCGTGCGTTATTAACGCTGTCGTTCTCATGCATTCCAAAATACACGGTATCGATAGGAAATTCAATCTCGGTACATATTCCCGCAGGAGTCTTTAACCATGTAGTGTCTTTCATTGCAACCAGTTCGTCAATATTCGAGTGGTTAAAACGGCAAGTCTGAATAACCTCGTTCGTACCTGCGAATACTGTATTAGTTGCAATTTCCTTTACACATTCCTTCTCCTCGTCCCATACTTTCATGTCAAAGCAGAGAAACAACTTGTCAACAAACAAAGAAACCAAACAACCGTTACCATTGGATATCCTGACAATATATCCAGGAAAGACATTATGAATAAAATGGTATGAATCATCAAAGTTTTTGTTTACATGCTGAGAAGGCTCAAGCCCCTTATTGTCACTGACATATTGCCAGTATGCGTTCATTATCGAATTGCCCTGTTCGTTAGGAATGGGAATGCGTAGGCTGCTGTAAGTACCGCTCTTGTCGTCCGGATTACTGCCATGTGCCCTGTCCCATGCGGTCAGTACATGTGTTGTCAATGGATTGTCCTTGTACGAGGGATCAATATACTTTGTAAGGTCTGTATCAGCAAAATACGTACTGTCCTCACTCAGCGGATTATTCTTGTCCACCGGATATACGGCTACCTTCAATGGATTGCCTGAATCACCTATATAGTCGTCAAAGTTGAGTTGAAGCAAAACACTGTCACATACGGGGTTTCCGAATTCGTCGCGAGAAGTAATTGAATCCTTATCCGGAAAATACTCAAGCCCTTCGACGATACCTAACTGTGTTGCAAAATCAGCTGTTATTAAGCTATGAGTCTCAGGATCAAAAATACTGCCCAAATACGATTTGCTGCTCTTGGCAATCACACTGTCCATAGCCATGCTTGAGGTCTTAATACCCCAAATAGTGGCTGTGCTTGTCTCAATGTTTTCGTTAGGCGGATAAAACCCAATACTGCCTGTATCCTCGGTACATGCAGAAAAAACACTCAGTAACAGGGCAGTTGTAAGGTAGAAATATTTTTTCATCAATATCTAATCATTCTTTATTCTGTTTCAGAACAGGAAGCCATCATCCTCATCTTCTTTCTTTGGACGTTTTCTGACAGCCTCGTCCCACAGAATGTCATACAAATTAACTGTGTTGCCTGCCAAATCTTCTTTATCAATAATGACAACAGGCTTGGCCATCTCCTTTGCCATACGCTGGAAATATTCATTCTCTGCAGTAAGTACGACTGCATCTGCCATGAACATACCAATACGGTTAAGATCATTCAACGTTTCCAGTTTTCCCAATGGTGCAAGAGCCTCAATACAGGCTTCGCGATAAGCTATAATGCTCTTTAGGTTACGTGGCATGGGCTGATCCAAATTCACTCCTATGCATGGTGTAAATACAATACGGCTCTCTCGGAAACACGGTTCGTCATAATACGCCATCTTCAGCAAATATGGTGCCAGCGCACTCATCCAGCCAGTACAATGGACGACCTCGGGAACCCAGCGCAGTTTCTTCATGGTTTCAATCGTGCCACGGCAGAAAAACATACTGCGTTCCACATTATCGCGATAGAACTTGCCATCTTTGTCCTGCAGGATTAACTTGCCGCGCATGAAATCGTCATTATCTATGAAATACACCTGCATACGTGCAGCAGGAATACTTGCAACCTTAATGATGAGCTGATGGTCCGAACCGTCAATAATCAGGTTAGCACCAGACAAGCGAATCACTTCATGAAGCATGTTGCGACGTTCGTTAATAGACCCCCATTTAGGAGTAAAGGTTCTCGCCTCTCGGCCAGTTTCCTGTACTGCTGGAATTAGATTGCGGAACGTCGTCGAAAGTTCGCTTCCGGCTACATACGGCTCAAGTTCCTGAGCGATGTAGAGTATTTTTTTAGCTTTTTCCATTTAGTGTATATAGCACTTCTCAGTTACAAAATTACAAAAAAAATGCGACACTATTGCCGTTGACAGTATTTGTTTAACAGATTTTTTGCTTAAAAGTGTTATTTTTGCACCAAAATGTTTCCTCGTTTGTATATAAATGTGTTACTTTGCATGAAATTTGAGAGTTCGGACATTAAATCCGACGTAGAGTTACAATGCAAATTATTAACACAATAGTCCAACTTCAAGAAGAACTTACGCAGGCAAGAAACGCGGGCAAGAAGATTGGGCTTGTTCCCACGATGGGAGCCTTGCATGAGGGTCATGCGTCACTTGTCAGGCGCAGCGTAGAGGAAAACGATTTTACCGTTGTTAGTATATTTCTAAACCCTACACAGTTTAACGACCCCAAGGACCTGGAACGCTATCCGCGCACCTTGGACAATGACTGTAAAATACTCAGGCAGTGTGGTGCACAGATTGCTTTTGCTCCAAGTGTTGCTGAAATTTATCCCGAACCCGACACACGGACTTTCAGTTATCCACCGACGGATACTGTTATGGAAGGAGCCAGGCGTCCAGGTCATTTCAATGGTGTCTGTCAGATTGTCAGTAAACTTTTCCAGATTACAAATCCAGACAGGGCATACTTCGGAGAAAAGGATTTCCAGCAGATTGCTGTTATACGACGTATGGTTCAGGACCTTGGATTCAAGCTTGAAATTATCCCATGTCCCGTTGTCCGCGAAGAAAGCGGCCTGGCAATGAGCAGCCGCAATACACTGCTCACTGCAGCAGAAAAAAACATTGCAGCCAACATCTACCGCATTCTTAGGGAGAGTAAGACACAGGGTCTGTCGCTTCAGGACACTGAACGATGGGTAATTAACCAGATAAATGCGATAGACGGACTCGATGTAGAATATTACAGCATCGTTGACGGTAAGACGTTAGAGGATATCAAGAAGTGGACAGACTCTGAGGATATCGTCGGTTGCATAACTGTGTACTGTGGCAAGACTCCCATACGTTTAATTGATCATATAAGATACAAATGACAGTCGAAGTACTGAAAAGCAAGTTGCACAATGTGCAGGTTACAGAGGCCAATCTCAATTATATTGGTAGTATTACCATCGACGAGGACCTTATGGATGCCGCAAACATTATTGCAGGCGAACGTGTTTTTATTGTAAATAACAATAATGGCGAGCGCTTTGACACCTATACAATCAAGGGTGAGCGTGGTAGCCGTTGTATTTGTCTGAACGGAGCAGCAGCACGCAAGGTACAGGTGGGAGATACAGTAATAATCATGGCTTATGCACAAATGGATTTCGAGGAAGCTAAGACTTTCTGTCCATCCATAGTTTTTCCGGAAAACAACCAAATCAAAAAATAGAGATATTATGAAAATTTCACGCATCGAACATCTTGGTATTGCCGTTCAGAGCATTGCAGATGTACTTCCTTACTACACAGACGTATTAGGTTTGGAATTCTATAAGGAAGAAGTAGTAGAAGATCAGAAAGTTAAGACTGCCTTCCTAAAGGTAGGTGAAGTTAAGATTGAGTTACTTGAGCCAACGAGCCCTGACAGTACTATACAGAAATTCCTTGACAACGGCGGACGTGGTGTTCACCATGTTGCATTCAAGGTCGAGGACGGTGTAGCCAATGCGCTAACACAATGCGAGGAACAGGGCATCCGTCTTATTGACAAGGCTCCCCGTTGCGGTGCAGACAGTCTTAAGATTGCCTTCCTACATCCAAAAAGCACCTGCGGTATTCTCACAGAACTCTGTGAGGAATAGCCACAGCATTTCAATTGTTTGGCATACCCCCTGGTTCCGCTTATGGAATCAGGGGTAATATTTTATTTCATTTCTAAAAATTTCCTTACTTTCTGGGTATAATCAGCAGGGTGGTCATCATAACTCCGTGCATGCATACTGCCTGGAGACAGCCACAAGGACTTCCTGCCATTATGTGAATCGTATAATCTATATACCATTTCCGTAGGAACATATGTGTCATTGTCACCATGGATAAATAACATCGGAACCTTGGTGTGCGATACAGCATTCACCGAACTTGCCTCGGTAAAGCTCCATCCAAAGCATAGCTTATTTACCAGATTCGTAAAATACAATATAGGAAACGGAGGCAGGTTAAACTGTTTCTTCATCTCACTTACATACTCATCCCATACACTTGTATAGCCACAATCATCAACAATTGCACGCACACTGCGTGGCAGTTTCTCGTCACCACCTGCCATCATCGCTGTTGCACCACCCATACTTATGCCATGCAGAACAATTGTATCACCAAAAATTTCCTCTGCCAAGCATGCGCACATTATCAAATTCTTGCTATCCTTCCATCCCATTTGAATCATATTTCCGGATGATGCACCATGCGCATACTGATCATAAAGCACAACATTATAATCCAATGAATCCAGATACATACGACAAATATGCATCATACTCAATCCATTGTCCTTGTAGCCATGCGCCAAGACAGCAGTCCTGGCAGTAGGGAGTTTAGCAGATATAATGTAAACGCGTATACTATCACCCTCGCTATTGACAAGCCATTTACGAATCAACTGTGGATAACTGAGTGCAACCGAATCCCATTGTGCCTCGTGATTACGACATCTGTTGCCATTCCACAATGCATAGTTTATGAAATATGCACTGATTCCACACATTACGAATAGCAGAACTACCGCAACAGCCAAAACAGACCTTAATACATTCTTCATACTCAGTTTCAGATAAATTTTCAGCGTAAAGTTATATTTATTTTATAAAATAAACCTACCTTTGTAAAATCATGAACAATATAAAAGCTATAATTTTCGATCTTGGCGGGGTGCTGCTTAACCTAGATATTGCCAGGGCTATGACCAACATGCATGCTCTTGGTGTTGATAAAACGGAGATGGGCGACAAATTCATCGATCTGTATCAGACAGGCAATATCAGTAGCAATGACTTCGTATCACATATTATATCACTATGCCGTCCCGGCATTGACAGGCAGCAGGTTATTGACGCATGGAATTCCTGTTTACTGGATATACCCGACTACAAGTTGCAGTACATACTTCAACTACGGGAACGAGGCTTCAAGACTTATTTGCTGAGCAACACGAACGATATACATTGGCAACATATAGCCAAAACCAACTTTCCAAGTCCAGTAGCAGACTATTTTGATAAATTATACCTGTCACAGGAACTACATGTTGCAAAACCTGACAAGACAATATACTCATACGTTCTGAACGACACAGGGTTACAGGCAGACGAATGTCTTTTCCTGGATGATACAGCACTGAATATACAGGTTGCAGCCAGTATGGGTATTAGGACATACCATTCTCCCACAAGGTTTGACTGGCGAAAAGATATTTCTACCCTTGTCTGTTAAGTATAATCAGTGCTGCAATAGTGCCTGGCACCCAGCCGCAACAAGTCAGCAGTACAGTGATTACTATCGAACCGCATCCCTGATCAATTACAGCCAAGGGTGGAAATATTATACATAGTAAAACTCTCAAGCATCCCATAGTAGCAAGGTTTAACTCTTATTTTTCAACAAATAATTTTTCACATCCTCGAACGTTGCAAAACGATGTATGTTAGGATGGTCGGTCGCTGCCTTGCCGGTAACCAGAATTATGGGTAAGATACCTGCCTGCGGGTTGGCATTAGGATCTACGGCAAGACAGTCATATCCATAGTAATACTTCACAAAACGTGTCCGTATTACATAGTCAGGGCTCAGGATATCCTTGTTAATAGGATGTTCGGTATCACA
>OCVV011250716.1_pt1 | contig 24965 bp, 23 predicted proteins | sample 1539721 | NCBI WGS metagenome assembly OCVV01 (sample SAMN02144230, study PRJEB22623) | gut metagenome | biome: sheep rumen | host: Ovis aries | place: New Zealand
CGTGAAATGGCGCACATGCAGCAGAGCGCGCACATCCTCACAGACTTTGCGGATGCGCTCAAGGACTGCGCAGCTGTGGACAAGGCACCCAAGGTGGAAGGAAGAAGCCTTACTATGTTTCTTGCCGGCAAGAAACAGTGATCGTTCGGGGAATGACCTGAACAGATCGCCGCGCGGCCGCTTGCCGCAGCCGGTTTGAATAGAAATGCTGTCAGGTACTTAGATGACAGAGAACCAGAACTGCAATCGAAAAGCGTGGATGTTCGTCCATGTTTTGGCACAAAGGAGGTAAATACAATGCCCAAGATGAAAACTAAGAGAGCAGCTGCAAAGCGCTTCAAAATGACAGGCACAGGCAAACTGATGAGATTCAAAGCCAACAAGCGCCACATCCTGACCAAGAAGACCACAAAGAGGAAGAGAAGCCTCAGAAAGCCTATTCTGGCAGACGCTACCAACGTTAAGACAATGAAGAAGATCATGCCTTATCTCTAATTAGAGGCGGCGTAGGATCAGCAAGATCAGATTTATATCCGATCGGTATCAGAAATAGAAGCAACGCACAATGTAATTATGAGATTGTGCATGACATATAATGGAGGATAGATAAAATGGCCAGAATTAAAGGCGCTCTTAATGCGAGAAAGAAACACAACAGAGTATTAAAGCTTGCCAAAGGCTACAGAGGAGCCAGATCCAAGCAGTACAGAATTGCTAAGCAGTCCGTTATGCGCGCGCTGACTTCCGCATTCGCAGGCAGAAAGCAGAAGAAGAGAGAGATGAGATCCCTTTGGATCGTTCGTATCAACGCAGCAGCAAGAATGAACGGCCTCACATACAGCCAGCTGATGCACGGCCTCAAGGTCGCAGGCGTTGAGATCAACCGCAAGATGCTCGCTGAGCTCGCTGTCAACGATGCAGCAGGTTTCGCAGCACTCGTTGATGTTGCTAAGAAGGCAGTTGCTTAATTCATAATACCAACTGAATTAGGTCAAAATAATGAAAAGGCTGACGCTCTGATCAAGGAGCGCCAGTCTTTTTTTGTGCGATCAGCCGGGAAGCGCATCTCGTACTTGTACGAAGATGCACCCTGCCGTCCATGGTCAATCCAATAGTCACGCCATCACCGCTTGTTCGACCGCCTCCAGATTTTCTGCTTGTCCGCAGCCGCAATAAGCGAGTCACGGAAATCGGGATGTGCGATTGAAATGAGCAGCTCTGCCCGCTCCCAAGTTGTGCGGCCGACCAGATTGACAACGCCTTGTTCTGTGACGATGTAGTAGGCCTGGCTGCGAGGATCCGTCACGATGTCGCCCTCGAAGTGGGGCATGATGTTGGAGTGGCGAACGCCCTTTTTGTCGGTGAAGAAAGATGGCATGCAGATGAATGCTTTGCCACCGCGGGCCATAGCCGCGCCGGTTACATAGTCCAGCTGGCCGCCGGTTCCGCTGATCTGGCGAAGGCCGACGCTCTCCGCGCAGATCTGTCCGTACAGGTCCACCGCGATGCAGCTGTTGATCGAGACCATGTTGTCAATCTGGGCGATGGTGCCGGGATCGTTGACAAATTCAAGGGGCTCGATGATCACGCCGGGATTCATGTCGACCCAGTCGTAAAGCTTCTGCGAGCCAAATACGATGCCGGTCACTCCTTTGCCGCGCTGGAAGGTCTTCTTGCGGTTGGTCAGCTTGCCTGCCTTGTAGAGCTCATAATAGGCGTCGCCGCACAGTTCCGTGTGCATGCCCAGATCCTCGATGTCTGTCAGCGACAGCATGGAGCCGATGACATTGGGCATGGCGCCAATCCCCAACTGCAGTGTGGCGCCGTTGCGGATATAAGGAATGATGTGGGTCGCGATCCGAATGTCCTCCTCGGTGGGCTTCTCAATGGGAAACTCCGGCAGCGGCGGATGCTCGCCCTCGACGATATAGTCGACCTCGGATATGTGGATACTCTCGTCAAATCCGCCCAAGATCCGCGGCAGCCGCTCGTTGACCTCCAGAATGACGACGTCCGCCTGCTCCAGAATGCCCTTGGCACAGCCGGTCGAACAGGACAGGTTGAAGTACCCGTGCTTGTCCATCGGCGTGACCGAACACATCGCGACATTGACGGTCAGAAAGTGCCGATAGTAGGGGACGAGCAGGTGGAAGATCATGGGAATATAGTTGCAGAGACCTCGGTCGCACAGCTTCCGCTCGTAAGCGCTGCAGTGCCAGGAATTGTAGATGAAGTGCTCCCTTTCCGGATCGCACTCCACCGCCTCAATGGGGCCAAAACATAGATTCCCCCGAATCTTTACATCACGCAATTCATCCTTGCGGGCCGCAAGCGCCTTGTCCAGAAGATAGGGAAAGCCGACATTGGAGGTGTAGTCCACCCAGTCGCCGCTCTTTACGACTTGAACGGCTTCTTCGGGTGTTCTTTTCTTGCGGTTATACTCGGATGTGAAATCAATAGAACCCATCTAACAACTCCTCTAGTCGTGGATTAATTCTGGTTGCCGGACTTCAGATCATAGGCAGCGCCACGTTGTCGTAGACAACGACTTTGCCGTCATATTTGGTGCATGCCTCGACCGTGCCATCCTGGGAGATGACGAAAGCAACGCTCCCATCTACAGCGCTGCAGAAGCGATAGCCGGCCCTGTGGCGCATTCCATTATCCTGGAAAGTCTTGTAGGTCTGCTCTTCATCGTCGTAGCCGATAAATTTCATCTTGGGGTGGCGGGAGCCCATCTTTTCGGTCAGTACTTCGGCGCCAAAGCCCAGAAGATCCAGGTCCTTGTTGAGCACGACGGCACCATCGACGGAGGTCAGCTTGGCGATCATATCAGCGTAGGTAACAAGCTCCTTCTCGTGGGGCATGCCGGAATGCTTTTCGATATTGGCGTCGTCACCAAATAGGAAGTTGCTGGGCATTTCATACTTGATGTCGATGAATTCCTCACAGGACTCGGCGGAGGGGACGATCAGGATCGTTGCGCCGTGTTGGAAGAAGCCGACTTCCCACAGGACTCTGTAGAGAAGTTGGAGGCGCTCCTTTTCTGTTATGGAAGAGCCTTCCTGCAGCCTTTCGGCGATGGGCGTCGACGTGAAAACGTCCGTGCGGTAGAACACGCAGCGGCCTGCACTGTAGGTGACAATCGATGTTTCGCCAAAACATAGCTTGAGCTCACCAGGTCCCGCAACCAGAATATTGGGAATGCGGGGCATGCGATTGCCGGATGCGAGTTCTCTGGTGACAATCTTTTGCCACGCTGTGTAAGAGGCGATGATGCCGATCGCCTTAAAGGGGCGCTCTGAGACATCCAACATGAGATAGCTCATGTTAGCATTTAGTGCCGGTGCGAGCTTGTGCAGTTCCCGAGTATTGAAGAGTATTGGTTCCTTGAAAAGAAGGACGTGAGAGTAGATATAGGTGTCCAGAAGCTCCGAATCCGGCTTAATGAAGCATACCCGGAAGGTGGGAAAGCGGCCCTCTTCGCGCAGGCAGCTGACGTTGAGGAGGGTCTGACAGACTTCTTCCATGACGTCTCTGGGGGGAAGCTTCTGGTCGTCCTCCAAGTCGTGGACCGACTTGTCAAACAGCTCATATGCAGAATCCATTAAAGTTGATATATCGCTCATAGTATTCTCCGGTATTGAAAAAGTTGATACGCGAGCTGATATGCGTATTCTTCTATATATTGTAACAAGGTTTGCCGCGAAAGAATATAGTAAAGAGCATAAGAAAAAGACCGTAAACATAACGTTTACGGTCTTCACCAATCGGAGTGACGGGATTCGAACCCACGACCCCTTCGTCCCTAACGAAGTGCGCTAGCCAGCTGCGCTACACCCCGATCTTCAATTTGAAGTACCTGCTCTTCAACAGGCAAATGCTATTATATATGGTTACCTTTAGAATTGCAAGGGCTTTTTGCAATTATTTTTGACTTTTTTTAATGCCGCGCGGATCACAGGGTCACCCTCTGATCACAACACCTTGCAGATTGAAAGTTAAGCCTTTATAATTGAATGGGATTTTAGGGAATAAAGCCAATTCCCATAGATTGTTTTTATAAAGGAGAAGAATATAAATGAGCAAATCAGAGCGCAGAGTTGGCACAGTTTCAAGGGGTATTCGCTGCCCCATTATCAGAGAAGGCGATGATCTTGCCGCAATTGTTACTGATAGTGTACTTAAGGCAGCTGAGAGCGAAGGATTCGAGCTTCGCGACCGCGACGTCATCGCCGTGACGGAGTCCATCGTCGCAAGAGCACAGGGCAACTATTGCTCCGTCGAGGACATTGCGGCAGACGTCAAAACCAAGCTCGGCGGCGGCACGATCGGCGTGATCTTCCCGATCCTGTCCAGAAACAGATTCGCCATCTGCCTGCGCGGCATCGCGATGGGCGCCAAGAAGGTCGTTCTGATGCTCAGCTACCCTTCTGACGAGGTCGGCAACGAGCTGGTCAGCCTCGACAAGATCGACGAGGCGGGCGTCAACCCCTACAGCGATGTTTTGACATTGGCCAAATACAGAGAGCTCTTCGGCGTCAACAAGCACGAGTTCACCGGCGTTGACTACGTGGAGTATTACGGAAACCTGATTGAGTCCTGCGGTGCGGAGTGCGAGATCATCTTCGCCAACCAGCCCAAGGCCATTCTGGAATATGCAGATCACATCCTCAACTGCGACATCCACACCAGAAAGCGCACCAAGAGGATCCTCCTCGCGGGCGGCGCCAAGGCCGTCTGCAGCCTGGACGAGATCATGAACGCACCCGTGAACGGCAGCGGCTGCAACGAGCTCTACGGCCTTCTGGGCTCCAACAAGTCCACGGAAGATAAGGTCAAGCTCTTCCCCAGAGACGCAGGGGACCTGGTACTTGCGATCCAGGCCAAAATCCTGGCAGAAACCGGCAAGCACGTAGAAGTCATGGTCTACGGCGACGGCGCCTTCAAGGATCCCCAGGGCAAGATCTGGGAGCTGGCCGATCCGGTTGTTTCTCCGTTCTTTACGGACGGCCTGATCGGAACGCCCAACGAGCTCAAGCTCAAATATCTTGCAGACAACGATTACAAGGACCTGTCCGGCGAAGCACTGAAGGCAGCCATTTCCGAGAGCATCCGCAAGAAGGACGCAGACCTCAAGGGCAGTATGGCGTCCCAGGGCACAACCCCTCGTCAGCTGACCGACCTCATCGGCTCCCTCTGCGACCTGACCAGCGGATCCGGCGACAAGGGCACGCCGGTCGTGCTCGTGCAGGGCTATTTTGACAACTATACGAACGCGTGATCAAAGGGTGACCCTATGATTCGGTGCGACACCGCGCGGCGGAAGGGCCTTCTTCGGTGGCTGAAAGATGAAAAAGAATAAGCTAAGTAATCAAAAATGGTATAACAATGCGGTCGCCGTCCTGATCGGCGTCGTCAGCTACGTGGCGCTGACCAATCTTGGGACGATCGTCGGCGCGCTTAAGAGCTTCAGCGGCTATTTCACGGCTGTCTTTATCGGGTGTGTGATCGCCTACATGGTCAATCCGCTCGCCAGCTTTATGGAGGAGAATTTCTTCCAGGGACTGAAGAAGCAGCCTGTGCGCTGGATGCTCTCTGTCATCGTCGCGATGCTGGTATTGATCCTGCTCCTGATGTGCCTCATGCTGATGCTGATCCCGCAGCTGATCGAGAGCATTTCCCTGTTGGTCGGCAACATGGACGGCTATATCCGGACGTTGGAAGGCATGATCGCGAACTGGAACATTGCAGGCATCGATCTCAGCGAGCAGCTCAATGAGTTCATGGCCTCTTCGGAAGACCTGATCAAAACAGGAACCCAACTGCTGACGTCGTCACTGAGCAGAATTTTGGCCGCGTCGAGGGGAATTGGAAAGAATCTGCTCAACCTGCTTCTTGCGCTGATCCTGTCCATCTACCTTCTCGGTGCCAAAGACTCGCTCAAGCAGGGCAGCCGGCGCCTCCTCAAGGCGTCCATGTCCGATCAATGGTACGACGTAGTAGTGACGTTTCTGAAGCGCTGCAACAATATTTTGGTCCGCTATATCATTTTCTCCATTCTGGACGCAGCGATTGTGGGCGGCGCCAACGCTTTTTTCATGGCCATTGTGGGCATGCAGTACGTCGGACTGATCTCGGTGGTCGTCGGCGTCACAAACCTGATTCCCAGCTTTGGTCCCATGATCGGTGCTGTGATCGGCGGGTTTATCCTGCTGCTGGTCAATCCCTGGCATGCACTGATTTTCCTGGTCTTCACCGCTGTTCTGCAGACGCTGGACGGCTATGTGATCAAGCCCAAGCTCTTCGGCGATTCGCTGGGCGTTTCCGGCTTCCTGATCCTGATTGCGATCATCGTATTCGGCAACATCTGGGGCATTTGGGGAATCCTTCTGGCGATCCCGCTGGCCGCGATCATCGACTTCACCTATGAAGAATACTTCCTGCCGCATCTGGAGGCGCGCAAGGCGCGGATGGTAGAGGAAGAGGAGCGCGAGCAGCGCAAGACTGCGCAGAAGCTGGAGAAGAAAACCGAAAAGGCTGAGGAGAAGACAGAAAAGACAGCCGAGAAAGCCGAGGAGAAAGTGTCAGAATGAAGATCACGATCCTGACAATGTTTCCCCAGCTGTTTGACAGTTTCCGAGAGGGTCCCGTCGTGCAGCGGGCCATCCGCAAAGGCAGTCTGGAGCTGTCGGTCGTGGACATCAAAGAGTTCGCACCGGGAAGCTTTCGCCACATCGATGATTCTCCCTTCGGCGGCGGCGCGGGCATGGTGATGCGATGCCAGCCTGTGCTGGACGCGCTCAGAAGTGTGAGAGGAAGTGCGGAGAGTTTCCAGAACACAATTGTTGCTGCCTTATCGCCGGCCGGCCGTCAGTTTACTCAGAAGCAGGCACACCGCTTTTCGGAGCTTGATCATCTGATCCTGATCTGCGGTCACTATGAGGGCATGGACGAAAGGATCTATCGCCACGTGGACGAAGAGATCTCGATCGGGGACTATGTTTTGACAGGAGGCGAGATTGCGGCCATGGCAGTCTCGGACGCCGTGATCAGGCTTTTGCCAGGCGCGCTGCGAAGCGAGAGCACATCGGAGGAATCCTTCGAAAACGGGCTTCTCGAGTATCCCCAGTACACACAGCCGGCGGTCTACGAGGGAGAGGCGGTGCCGGAGGTCCTCACATCCGGAAACCATGCGCGGATACGGCGCTGGCGGCTCAAAGAGTCGCTGCGGCGGACGATGGAGCGGCGGCCCGACCTGCTGGAGGGCAGGCAGTTCACAGAAGAAGAAATTGCGCTTATAGAAGAAATTAAGAAGGATGCCTTGTAGGGCATCCTTTTTTTGAGCGGCGGAATCCGGCTGTTGGGCAAAAGCGCGATCAAAGGGTAACCCTGCGGTCGCGATTGTTATATAATAGAATTGTGCAGAAACCGGATTTACACAGGCATTCACGCAGGAAGGAGGAGCTTATGGCGATTCTTGCAGCCTTTATGGTGCCGCATCCCCCCATGATCGTGCCCGCGGTGGGGCGCGGAAGTGAGAAGCAGATCCAGAAGACGATCGACGCGTACGAGCAGGTCGCGGACGAGATCGCGGCGCTTGCGCCGGAGACGATTATCATCACGAGTCCGCATTCGGTCATGTACGCGGATTATTTTCATATTTCGCCCGGAAAGGGCGCCAAGGGCGACTTCGGGCGGTTCAGAGCCGCGCAGGTGTGTTTTGACGAGGAGTACGACAGAGAGCTTGTAAACGAGCTGGCAGATATCGCCCGCGGGCAGGGTTTTCCGGCCGGCGTCATGGGCGAGCGGGACAAGCGGCTGGATCACGGGACCATGGTGCCTCTCTATTTTATCCGCCGCAAATACACAGGTGCCAAAATAGTGCGCATAGGCCTTTCCGGACTCCCCCTCTCCGAGCATTACCGGTTTGGGCAGATGATCCGGGAGGCGGTCGACAGGCTCGGGCGCAAGGCAGTCTTCGTTGCCAGCGGAGACCTGTCGCACAAGCTGCAGGACTACGGTCCCTACGGATTTGCCGAAGAAGGGCCGCAGTATGACGCACGGATCATGGACGTGTGCAGCAGGGCGGCTTTTGGAGAATTGTTTGATTTCGATGAGACCTTCTGCGACAGGGCGGCGGAATGCGGCCACCGGTCCTTTGTCATCATGGCAGGTGCATTTGACGGACTGGCCGTAAAAGCCGCGCAGCTCTCTCACGAGGACGTGACCGGCGTCGGATACGGGATCTGCACCTTCTATCCCGGCGAAAAGGATGAGAGCAGACATTTCCTCAAGCAGTATTTGGGCGGCGCTGCTAAGAGACTGGCAGAAAAGCGGGCCAAAGAGGACCCCTATGTGCAGCTTGCCAGAAAATCTGTGGAGTATTATATTTTGCATCATCGCAAGATGGAAATGCCGGATGATCTGCCGGAAGAGCTTCTGACCCGGCGGGCCGGCGCGTTTGTGTCCATCCATGAGCACGGAAAACTCCGCGGATGCATCGGCACGATCGCACCGGTGCGGGACTGCGTGGCGCGGGAGATCATCGACAATGCGATTAGTGCTTCCACAAGGGATCCGCGGTTTGATCCGATCCGGGCCCATGAGCTCAAGTGGCTGGAGATCAGCGTGGACGTGCTGGGCGAGGCGGAGCCGATCAAGTCGCCCGCTGAATTGGATGTCAAGCGGTATGGCGTGATCGTAACCAAAGGCATGAAACGGGGACTGCTCCTGCCGGATCTGGACGGCGTGGACACTGTGGAAGAACAGATTTCCATCGCCAAAAGCAAGGCGGGCATCGCCGATTGGGATACAAACGTAGAATTGCAGCGCTTTGAGGTGGTGCGGCATCATTGAATTGAATGCATTGATGAATAGACGCCGTCGGATGCGGCTTGTAAACCCATAAGTGCGCCGGCGCAATCCAATACATACCACCGGACGAGGGAGGTGATCGCATGGCAGTATGCGAAGTCTGTTTCAGACACTGCGAACTGAAAGAAGGGCAGACCGGCTTCTGCGGCGCAAGGATCTGCGCGGGCGGCAAAGTGACCGCTGCCAATTACGGGCGGATCACGTCGCTGGCACTCGATCCCATTGAGAAGAAGCCGCTGCGGAGATTTATGCCGGGCAGCTATATTTTGTCTGTGGGGAGTTATGGCTGCAACCTGCGATGCCCTTTCTGCCAAAATCATGAGATCTCCTGGTCGCGTCAGGCTATGCGCTTTGCGGACACAGCGGAACTTGTCATGCCGGAGAAGCTGGCGGCAGCGGCGAAGCGCTACAGGTCAAGAGGCAATGTCGGCGTGGCATTTACCTATAACGAGCCGCTGATCGGCTATGAATATGTGCGGGATACAGCGAAGCTCGTGCATGAAGCAGGCATGGTAAATGTGCTTGTGAGCAACGGGACGGCGGAATTGTCTGTTCTGGACGAGATTTTGCCTTATATTGACGCCATGAATATTGACTTAAAGGGCTTTACGGACCTGTATTATTCGGAAGTGCTCGGCGGTGACCGCGCGATGGTCATGCGCTTCATCGAGCGGGCTGTGCAGTTCTGCCACGTCGAGCTGACGACCCTGATCATTCCCGGTGAGAATGACACCGAAGAAGAGATGCGGGAGATGTGCAAATGGATCGCAGGCCTTCGTGGAATTGTACCGGGGACAGAGATCCCGCTGCACATTTCAAGATTCTTCCCCCGCTTTCACATGACGGACAGAGGGGCGACCGATGTCGCGAAGGTCTACCGGCTTGCGGAGGTCGCAAGGGAAAAGCTATCCTATGTTTATACGGGAAATTGTTGAGCGCAGATTATACGTAGAATGAAGGAATCTCGAATACGAGCGGGGTTCCGGAAGAAATGAAAAATACTCTTCAGAGTATTTTGAAAGGAGCAAAAATGGAGCTGCTCAGAGCTGAAACCGGCTGGGACACCCGGCAGTTGATCAACCTGCTGATCATGATCATGACCTTCAGCGGCGTGTTCGGGTTTATTTACGAACTATTGTTTTACAAAATTGATACTGGGCGCTTTATCAAAAGAGGCTCGTCCTACGGCCCCTGGATCCCCATCTATGTGTTCGGCGGGGCGGCGTATATGCTGCTTGTGTATCCGTTCAAGGAACATCCCCTGCTTGTATTTGTCATGTGCGTGGTCGTCTCGGGCGTCATGGAATATGTGACTGGCTGGGTTTTGTACAACGTGTTCCATACAAGGCTATGGGATTACAACACGGAGATCTGGAATTTCGGCAATATTAACGGGTATGTCTGCCTGCGGTCGGTGATGTTCTTTGGCGTTTCCGGTGTGATGCTGGTCTACATGGTCATACCGATCATGATCCGTATCATGTCCATGGTCGATCCGGGCGTCACGACCATTGTCTGCCGGAGTCTGGCGCTTGCAATGATCGCGGACGGCCTGCTGTACCAGGTCAATCACAGACTGAAAGGGAATGGCGGTAAAAATGGATGACAGAACAGGATTTCCAGGTGCATTTCGATCATGAATTTTTTGATCTTTCGGCGCAGGCCCTTTGGGCCTGCGCTTTCTATTTGTTGAAGCGTAACACGCGGATATTACTCGCTAGCTGGCTGATAATCACTCGATGGTTGGCTGATATCACTTGCTTTCTGCCTTCCCGCGCCAGTCGTCTAGGTGGATCATTCGCTGGTTGGCTTATATCACCTGCCTTCCGCCAGACCGCGCCACATTGTCTGGTGGATAATCCACCGCGTTGGGTAAAAACGCATCCCTCTGAATAACTTGCGCCAACAAATCATTTGATAACCGACATGGATGGTCGAAATATCGACTAGTCAGCCACTCCTACTGGAGAAATGCCTGCTAAAAACGAGCAAATTGCCCAACAAGTAAGTTTCATTGCTCAACAGCACATTCCCTGCACTTAAGCTTCATAACCTAACGTCATTTCATCCACCAGCACTTAAGCTTCATCCCCCAACAGCTAAGCATTACCTAACGGATAAGCATTACCCGGCAAGTAATCATTACCCAGTAGCTAATCATCCCCCAACAGCCAAGCTTCCATCAATAATCATCTCTCAGTTCCTTTGGCTTGATAAAGAAGAATTCTTTCAGCTTGTCCATTACAATGGAGCTGTCAAGCGGATGGCTTTCGCTCTCATATGTGAGGATCAGATTAGAATCCGGAAAGATATTATTGTTTATATAGATGCGGAGTTTCGACAAAAAAACCATACGGTAGTCCGGAAGATCGAGCCGGCCAACGTGCTCCCAGTAGAAGGTCTCGCCGGTGATCGGGTGGCGAATGGTGAAGTCGGGATAAAAAGTGTGCCCGCCGACCACAAGCTTACATTCATAGCGGAACGGAATGTGGAACATCGTGAGGAACATCACGATGATCGCCTCCGACTTTGAGCGGACCATGATACCGGCATCTGTCGGTACGATTTTCTGCTCCGGGAACGCCGGATTTGTCTCATAGTCTTCATTTACCCATTGTCTTAGCATTTCTTCCATTTCCGGAGGAGCTAAAAACTTCTCTCCCTGGTAATCCTCCTCAGAAATCAGGTCTCTGATACCGGGAGCCTTCACAAGCTTGTTCCAGAAATTGGTAGTACTGTGTTTTGACAGATATGCGCTGAGCGCGTTCAGCTCGTGGTCTATGTCCTTGATGCGCGCAAGAAGCAGAGATTTGCGGGCGAGCTTACGGGCGAGGGCTCGCTGCTCGCGGCGCAGATAGGCCTTTTTGGTGCGGCGGCCATTGCGATTCTCAGCAACGTACCATTTGTAGTAAGGCCTTCCCTTGGATACATTCCTGCCAAAAGACAGTGTTCCATCGGGAAGCTCCGCAAGGAGGCGTTCAAGCCTGGTCTTCTCGTTGAGTAGGCGGTGCTGCTCTCTGGTGATTAGTTGATCAAGTGTCATTTGGTTCCTTTCTCTCTACATGAAATGAGTTTAGATTTGATCAGGACTGGATTCAGTCAGAGTTGCTTGTAGACTGGATTCAATCAGATTGGTTTGTAGATTTGTTCCAGTCAGACTTGTTTGCGGATTGGTTTCAATCAAATTTGCATATAGATTGGTTTATGCCAGGTTTGCCGGAAGTCGGATCAGGAATTCCTGATTGTAAATCCGGAGCACTGAGCATGCCGTCTGAATTTATTATAGTGATGTAAAATCAGTCTTTGCAAAGTGTTTATTACACCATATCGATATTGAAGCGGAGCTGCTCGTTGATGTGTTGAGTAGTTGGGAAAAATAGCTGGCTATCAGCTTGCTGGTTCCAGTTGTTTCAGCGGATTATCCACTGCCCGGAGTGTGGTTGGGCGGAATCGCCTATATTTTAGAAAAAGCGCCAGTGAAAGATACTGGCTAATCATAATTCCGTTCAAATATAACAACTATTTTATAATTTGTTGGCGTAGGTTATTCAAGAGGTTACGTTTCTGCCCAATGCAGCGGATAATCCACCGAGGAGACTGGCGCAAGCAGGAAGAAACCAGACGAAACAAGCCAACTGAACAAGGAAGAGTGGATAATCCACCGAGATGACTGGCGCAAGCAGGAAGAAACTAGGCGAAACAAGCCAACCGAACGAGGCAGCAACGGATGATCCATAAAAAGATGAAATAACGAGTATTTGTTTCAACTATATTGACAACTAACCGGGATTGTGCGATACTTTAGCGAGTTAAACCAATAAACAACTAAGCCGCTGAAGGAGTTTCAGTCCCTGACAGAGGACCACTCTGTCAGGGACTTTTCTTTTCATAATAGAAAGGAGCAACTAACCATGATCAAAGAAGCAATTGTCAAAATCGTAAGCAAAGGGGATCTCACATATGACGAGGCCTACACGGTCATGAATGAGATCATGAGCGGAGAGACGACGTCGACCCAGAACGCCGCGTTTCTCGCTGCGCTGTCCACCAAGAGCGCGCGGGCGGAGACGACGGATGAGATCGCGGGCTGTGCGGCAGCGATGAGAGACCACGCCACAAGAGTTGATACTGGCATGGACCTTTTTGAGATCGTGGGAACGGGTGGCGACAACGCGCATAGTTTCAATATTTCGACAACATCCGCGATCGTTGCGGCGGCCGGCGGCATGAAGGTGGCAAAACACGGAAACCGCGCGGCATCCTCTCAGTCCGGAACGGCGGACTGCCTGGAGGCGCTCGGCGTCAACATTCACCAGAGCCCGGAGAGGTGCGTAGAGCTTCTCAATGAAGTGGGCATGTGCTTCTTCTTTGCGCAGAAATATCACACTTCCATGAAGTATGTCGGCGCGATCCGCAGAGAACTCGGGTTCCGCACGGTATTCAATATTCTCGGACCTTTGACCAATCCCGGATCCCCGTCCATGCAGCTCCTCGGCGTCTATGACGATTATCTGGTGGAGCCGTTGGCGCGGGTACTTGTCAGTCTCGGCGTTAAGCGCGGCATGGTCGTCTACGGGCAGGACAAACTGGACGAGATTTCCATGAGCGCGCCGACAACGATCTGTGAGATCAAGGACGGATGGTACAGAACGACCGTTGTTAAGCCTGAGGACTTCGGTTTTACGACATGCACAAAGCAGGAACTTGTCGGCGGCACGCCCGAGGAGAACGCGCAGATCACAATAGGTATCCTGAAAGGGGGCAAGGGCCCCAAGAGAGACGCAGTGCTCATGAATGCGGGCGCTTCGCTCTATATTGGCGGAAAGGCCGGCAGCATGAAGGAAGGCGTCGCACTGGCGGCGGAACTGATCGATTCCGGCAAAGCGTATGAGACACTGGAAAAGCTGATCGAAGTCAGCAACAGACCGGAGAAGTAAACGAGGTCAGCAACAGACCGGAGAAGTAATTGCAGAATGTGAACGAAACGGGAGGAAGCATGAATATTTTGGAGCAGCTGGCGGAACACGCCCGTGAACGTGTGGAATACGATAAGAAGATCATAAGCGAACAGGGGGTCATTGATCTCGCGCGCAGTATGGGGCCCGCAAATGGAGAAGCCTTTTATAAAGCCATCGCCAAGCCGGACCTGGGCGTGATCTGCGAGATCAAAAAAGCGTCGCCATCCAAGGGCATGATCAATCCTGTATTTGACTATATGGCAATTGCGCTGGAATATGAGCTGGCCGGGGCGGACGCGATTTCCTGCCTGACAGAGCCCAAATGGTTTCTGGGGTCGGACGCCATCTTCATGGATATCCGCGTGGCGGTGAAGACGCCTATGCTCCGCAAAGATTTTGTCGTCGATCCCTATCAGCTGTATCAGGCGAGATGTATGGGAGCTGACTGCGTGCTCCTGATCTGTTCACTTCTTGATACGGAGACTATCCGGCAGTACCTGGATATTTGCGAAAGACTCGGCCTTGCAGCACTTGTGGAGGCACACAATGAGGAGGAGATCCGCTCGGCCGTCAAAGCAGGCGCGCGGATGATCGGCGTGAACAACCGGAATCTGAAGGACTTCTCGGTGGATCTGAATAATGCGGGCAGACTCAGAGAGCTGATCCCTGCGGACAGATTATTCGTTGCGGAGAGCGGCGTGAAGACGGCGGCAGATGCGGCGATTCTCGGAAAAGCAGGCGCGGACGCGGTCCTTGTCGGAGAGGCGCTCATGCGGGCGGCGAACAAGTACGAACTCATTAATGAAATGAGAGAGACGTCGATATGAGCGGGAAAGAAGCCGGCCTGTCCGGAAGGACGGGCATTAAGATCTGCGGGCTTTCCCGCACATGCGATATAGATCATGTCAATGAGGCTATGCCGGACTATGCGGGCTTCATCCTGCATTTCCCCAAAAGTCACCGGAATGTGACTGTGCAGCAGGCGCGGGAACTGATTCAACGGCTCAAACCGGGGATCCGGGCAGTCGGCGTCTTTGTAGATCAGTCTTTGGAGACAGTTTGTGGGACTGCGAAGACAGCGGGACTGGATATCATTCAGCTTCATGGCAGAGAAGACAACGCTTTTATCCTGGATGTGCGCGAGAGGACCGGACTGCCTGTATGGAAAGCTTTCCGGGTCCGAAAAGCGGAAGATATAGGAGAAGCGGCTGCGTGCGCGGCCGACATGGTTCTTCTGGATAACGGATACGGGACCGGCGAAGCGTTTGACTGGTCGATCGTATCAGGCACTCAAGCGCTTTTGCAAAGAGAGTTTATTCTGGCTGGCGGCCTGACACCGGACACGATCCCGGAGGCGGTCCGAGCGCTGCGTCCGGCAGCGGTCGACCTTTCCTCCGGTGTGGAGACGGACAAGTTGAAAGACCGAGGCAAGATCATCGCGGCTGTCCGTGCGGTGCGAAACTGCGCGAATTAGCCGATACGCCGGATTATCGCAGCTGTACGCCGGATCGGCGCTCTGCAGAATCTGCGGCGGTAATTCTGAATGGAGGTATAAAGTGAGCAAAGGAAGATTCGGCATTCACGGCGGGCAGTACATACCCGAGACACTGATGAATGCAGTCATTGAGCTGGAAGAGGCCTACAATCACTACAAAGATGATCCGGAATTCGTCCGGGAGCTGTCGGCGCTCTTCAACGAGTACGCCGGCAGACCGTCGAGGCTGTATTTTGCCTCAAAGATGACGGCAGACCTGGGCGGGGCCAAAATATACCTCAAGCGCGAGGATCTCAATCACACGGGTGCCCACAAGATCAACAATGTCCTGGGGCAGGCGCTGCTCGCGAAGAAGATGGGCAAGACCAGGCTGATCGCGGAGACCGGAGCCGGCCAGCACGGCGTTGCGACAGCAACTGCCGCGGCACTGATGGATATGGAGTGCGTAGTTTTCATGGGTGAGGAGGACACGATCCGCCAAGCCCTGAATGTATACCGCATGCGGCTCCTCGGAGCGGAAGTAATCCCTGTGAAGACAGGTACGGCTACGCTCAAAGACGCCGTCTCCGAAGCGATGCGCGAGTGGACTTCACGGATCAGCGATACCCATTACTGCCTGGGATCCGTTATGGGTCCCCATCCGTTCCCGACGATCGTCCGTGATTTTCAGGCGGTGATTTCCAAAGAGATCCGGGAGCAGATCCTTGAAAAAGAGGGCAAACTTCCGGATGCGGTTCTGGCCTGTGTGGGAGGCGGCTCCAATGCGATCGGCAGCTTTTATCATTTTATCGGGGATGAAGGCGTGAAACTGATCGGATGCGAAGCGGCAGGAAGAGGCGTCGATACCTTTGAGACGGCGGCGACGATCGCCACAGGGCGGCTCGGCATCTTCCATGGGATGAAATCTTATTTCTGCCAGGATGAGGACGGGCAGATCGCGCCTGTCTACTCGATCTCCGCAGGGCTGGATTACCCCGGGATCGGGCCGGAGCACGCATATCTGCACGACACCGGTCGGGCGGAGTACGTGCCCGTCACAGATGAGGAGGCCGTGGACGCCTTCGAGTATCTGGCCCGCACAGAGGGGATCATTCCGGCCATTGAGTCGGCGCACGCTGTGGCCCACGCGATGAAGATCGCGCCCGGAATGTCTCCAGATCAGGTCATTGTCATCACACTCTCCGGAAGAGGCGATAAGGACTGCGCCGCGATCGCGAGATACAGAGGGGAGGACCTGCATGAGTAATATCCATAAAGCGTTTGAAAACGGGAAAGCGTTTATTCCCTTCATCACCTGCGGTGATCCTGATCTTGCGACAACGGCGGCGGTCGTCCGCGCCGCTGTTGCGAATGGAGCGAACCTGATCGAGCTGGGGATCCCGTTTTCGGATCCAACGGCGGAAGGACCTGTCATCCAGGGCGCCAATCTGCGCGCGCTGTCGGGAGGCGTTCGGACCGATCAGATTTTTGACCTGGTGCGTCAGCTGCGGACAGATGTGACTGTGCCGATGGTCTTCATGACCTACGCCAACGTCGTCTTTTCTTACGGCGCGGAGAAGTTCATTGCGACCTGCCGCGAGATCGGGATCGACGGGCTGATCCTGCCGGATCTGCCGTTCGAGGAGAAGGGGGAGTTCCTGCCCCTGTGCAGGCAATACGGCGTGGACCTGATCTCCCTGATCGCGCCGACTTCCCGGGAGCGCATTTCCATGATCGCCGCGGAAGCGGAAGGATTCCTGTACATTGTGTCGAGTCTCGGCGTGACAGGCACAAGAACCGAGATCACAACGGATCTGGACGCGATCGTCAGGGTGGTGCGCCAAAACACAGAGATCCCGTGCGCCATCGGATTCGGCATCTCGACGCCGGAGCAGGCGCGGAAAATGGCATCAGTCTCCGACGGAGCGATCGTCGGGTCGGCGATCATCAAGATCCTGGCCCGGTACGGGAAGGACGCGGCGCCTTACGTTGGCGAATATGTCAGGTTCATGAAGGACGCTGTCATGCAGTGTGACTAAATGCATGGATCTGGGACCTGAAAGGAGCCTCTTTGATCATGTCATTTGTAGAACGGAAGCCCTGTCTCAGACAGGGCTTTCACAGCTGCGTTCCTCGTTGCAACCGCAGAACTGTTGCGACTTACTTCCGGAACGAAAGCCCTGTCTTAGACAGGGCTTTCACAGCTGCGCTCCTCGTTGTGAGCGCAGCTGTTGGTTACCCTGCGGTCACATTGTGCTATACTGAATTACAGGATTTGCTGCTCATAGGGGCGTCTGCACGGGAGCGCCGCAGACGGCCGCGAACTGTTATGGCGCTCCGAAGCGAGGATGATCATGAATATTAAAGAAGCAATACAGCAGAGACATTCTGTCAGGGCATATGACGACAGGCCCATCACAGGCGAGGACCTGGAGAAGCTGGAAGCGATGATCAAAGAGTGCAACGAGGAGAGCGGCCTTCACATTCAGCTTGTGACAGATGAGCCCAAGGCATTTCAGAGCAGATTGGCGCGCTATGGTCATTTCAGCGGAGTGCGCAACTATATCGTCATGGCCGGCAAGCGCCGCCTTGAGAACCTTGACGAGCTGTGCGGCTACTACGGTGAGAAAATTGTGCTGGAGGCGCAGCGGATGGGCCTTCGCACCTGCTGGGTCGGTGCCACCTACAAAAAAATCCCGGAAGCCTTTGAGATCCTGGACGATGAGAAGCTTGTGATCGTCATTTCCATCGGATACGGACTGGACGACGGCACAGAGCACAAGTCCAGAAAAGCAGGCCTTGTCAGCAATGTGAACGCGGACTCACCGGTATGGTTCAAAAACGGCGTCAAAGCCGCGCTGCTGGCCCCTACTGCCATGAACCAGCAGAAATTCTACCTTGCGCTGGAGTGGGACAGAGTGTCCGCCAGGGCGGGTTTTGGCCCCTATGCCAAGGTGGACCTGGGCATTGTCAAATATCACTTTGAGATCGGATCCGGCAAAGGGCAGGAGATCTGGGTTTGATGACTGACGGGTAAAACGGAGAACACACAATACAAGGAGACACCTATGGGAGCACTGGACGGCTATAAAGTATTGGATTTCAGCACACTTCTTCCCGGGCCCTACGCCACGATGACATTGGCGGACCTGGGCGCGGAAGTTCTCAAAGTCAGCAGTAAGGACAAATACGATCTGGTGGTCAACTGGCCCCCTGTGATCGAGGGCACGCAGGTCACAGGCGCACAGGCCTGGCTGGGCCGCGGCAAGAAGACCATACATTTAAACCTCAAGAAGCCGGAAGCCGTGGAAGCGGTCAAAAAGCTCGTGATGGACTATGATATCATCGTCGAGCAGTTCCGGCCCGGCGTCATGAAGAAGCTGGGGCTCTCCTATGAACAACTGCGGGAAGTCAATCCGCGGATCATTTATTGTTCCATCACCGGGTATGGCCAGAACGGCCCGCTCGCCATGAGAGCCGGTCACGACATCAACTACATTGCTAGGTCAGGCATCGCAGCCTCCGCGGGCCGCAAAATGGGCGGTCCCAGCCTCTATAACTTCCAGATCGCCGACGTGGCCGGCGGCTCTATGAACGCTGTCACAAGCATACTGGCGGCGATCATTTACCGAGAGCGCACCGGGAAAGGCCAGTACATCGACGTCTCCATGCAGGACAGCATTGTGCCATTTAATTCCATGGACGGCGCCAGTCTGTTCGCCGGCGGAAACGTGCCTGCCCGCGAGAGCGGCCTCTTAAACGGCGGCGGTATTTACGATTTCTACGAGACTTCTGACGGCGGCTATATGAGCGTCGGCGCGCTGGAACCCAAGTTCTGGGCTGCGCTCTGCGACGGCGTCGGCCATCCGGAATGGCGCGACGGAACGATCCTCCGCACGGACACGCCGATGGTCAAAAACGAGCTCACCAGAATCTTCCGTACCAAAACCCGTGCGGAATGGACACAGATCTTCTCGGAACTGGACGCCTGTGTGGAACCCGTTATGGACCTCAACGAAGTCGCACAGGATGAGCACCTGAAAAGCCGAGGCATGTGGCCGTCTGTGGAGATCCCGCTTACGGATGGCAAGGAGATTACCCAGATGGGCTGTCCCATCCACCTGTCCGAGAGCCCGGTGCAGTACAGGCACGCGGGGTACCCGGAAGGCCATCATACGTTTGAAATCCTGCGGGGGCTCGGGTACAGCGATAGGGATATTGAGGAAATGTTATGAGCAGCATTGTTAACCGGTCCAGACTGCTGATCGGCCTGTCGATGGCCATCTTCGGCACGATCGGACTATTCGTGAGGGGCATCGCCCTTCCATCCAGCGAGACCGCGCTCTACAGGGCTGTACTCGCGGTTCTGGCGATCGGATCATATCTTCTTGCAACAGGACAGAAACTGCAGATCAAAGGCATGCGCAGAGAAATCCTGCTGCTGGCCGCGTCCGGTATCGCTATGGGCTTCAATTGGATCCTTTTGTTTGAGGCCTACAAGTACACAACCATTTCGATGGCCACGCTGAGCTATTACGCGGCGCCGATCCTGATCACCCTGGTGAGCACGTTCGCGTTTCATGAAGCATTAACCCCGTTCAAAACATTGTGCTTTATCATGGCGACATCGGGAATCCTTCTGATCACGCTCCAAGGGGGCGGCGCAGGGGGAATGCGCGGAAACGGAACCGACCACATCGGCATTTTCTTTGGGCTTGGCGCAGCCGTTCTGTATGCTTCGGTTGTGCTGCTCAACAAGTTGATCAAGAACGTGGCCGGCATTCAGCGCACGTTTCTGCAATTTGTGGCAGCAGTCGTGACTCTGTTTCCATATGTAATGCTCACAGGAGGCATTCATCTGGGCGGCCTGCGCTGGTCCGGGTGGATTCTGCTTCTCATCGTCGGCCTTCTGCACACAGGCATCGCGTATTGTATGTACTTTTCATCACTACAGCATGTACCCGGTCAGGAAGCAGCAGTGCTCAGCTACATTGACCCGCTTTTGGCGGTGGTCTTGTCCGTTCTGGTGCTGCACGAGCCCATGAACGGATGGCAGCTTTTGGGCGGCGCGATGATCCTTGGCTTTACACTGCTCAATGAATTGAGATAAGATACGAATAGCGATACGTTAGAATGATCTGCCCGCATACCATTGGCATGCGAAAACGGATGGAGTATGCCACATTCGTTACATAGATTCGCACCGATTACATGGTGCACAATTTCACATAATAAGGAGGTACACCCAATGACAGCAATGGAACGAGTATGCAGCTTTATCAAGGACGCCCAGACCTACTATCTGGCAACCGTGGAAGGGGATCAGCCCCGCGTAAGGCCCTTTGGTACCATCCACATTTTCGAGGACAAGCTCTACATCCAGACCGGCAGATCCAAGGACGTAGCCAAGCAGCTGGCTGCAAATCCCAAGGCTGAAATCTGCGCCTTCAAGGACGGTGTCTGGCTCCGCGTCGCAGGCGAGCTGGTAGACGACAACCGCTTTGAGGCCAAAAAATCGATGCTCGACGCATATCCGAGCCTTCGCGCGATGTATGACCCGGCAGACGACAATACAGAGGTCCTGTACTTCAAGAATGCGAAGGCTACCTTCAGCTCCTTCACGGCAGCACCGGAGACAGTGGCGTTCTGACCAGCCGGCCATCGGCAGATACCAATATCACACAAAAAAGGCGCATATCCTTTGAAAGGATATGCGCCTTTTAAATTTGCTATTGTGTGTTCGTAATTGTATGTTTTGACCCAACAGGCATTAGATCAGCACGTACTTGAGGATGAAGACAACCGTCAGGATGTACATAAGAGGGGTGACCTGCTTGGCCTTGCCGGCTGCAACGTTCAGTACGGTGTAGGAGATGATACCGAAGCAGATACCTTCGGAGATGGAGTACATGAACGCCATCGCGAAGATGCAGATGAATGCAGGGATCGCCTCGAGGATGTTATCCCACTCGATCTTGCTGACCTGCTGCATCATGAGGAAACCGACCATGACCAGTGCGGGTGCAGTGGCGAAGGAAGGAATCGTCAGGAACAGAGGAGAGAAGAACAGGGACAGCAGGAACAGGAAGCCTGCAGAGATTGCAGTCAGACCTGTGCGTCCGCCTTCTGCGATACCGGAAGCGGATTCTACGAAGGTTGTGATCGTGGAAGTACCGAGCACAGCGCCGCACATTGTGCCGACAGCGTCGGAGAGGAGGGCGCCTTTGATGCCGGGGAGCTTGCCCTCTTCGTCGAGGAGCTCAGCCTTGGAAGCGCAGCCGATCAGGGTTCCCAGTGTATCGAACATGTCGACGAACAGGAATGCGAACATAACGACTACGAAGTCCACGCTCAGAACGTGGGAGAAGTCCAGCTTGAAGAGTGTGGGTGCAACGGAAGCGGGCATGGAAACGATTCCGGAAGGAATGACGCTGTAGAAGCCTGCCTCGGGATTGGGAACATAGATGCCGGCGATCTGGCAGATAATGCCGAGAACCCAGGTTGCGATGATGCCCAGAAGGATGCTGCCCTTGACATTGCGGAGCATCAGGATCGCGGTGATCAGGATGCCGATGACTGCGAGAAGGACGGTGATTCCTTCATAGTTGAAGGTGCCGTTTTCAAGGGATCCGCTGAAAGAGAATACGGATACCAGGGTAGCACTGTCCACAACGATGTGGGCGTTCTGCAGTCCGATGAATGTGATGAAAAGACCGATACCAACGGAAACTGCGATCTTGAGGGTCGCGGGAATCGCGTTGAAGATGGCCTCACGAACATTGGTCAGAGAGAGAATAACGAAGATCAGACCTTCCATGAAGACGGCGGTCAGTGCCATCTCCCAGGAATACCCCATTCCGAGTACGACGGTGTAAGCGAAATATGCGTTCAGTCCCATACCTGCGGAGAGTACAAAGGGCAGATTCGCAAGAAGCGCCATCAGGAAGGAAGCAATGGCAGAGGCCAGAGCGGTCGCGGTGAAGATCGCGCCGGAGTCCATTCCGGATGCACTCAGAATGCTGGGGTTAACGGCCAAAATATAGGCCATTGTCATGAAGGTAGTAAGACCGGCTGCCAGCTCCTGCTTGACATTCGTGCCGTGCTCCTTCAGTTTGAAAAACTGTTCCATAGAGCTTTCCCCTTTCTTAGTGGGATATCATCCCATATTAAAGTGATTTTACTGGCGTATGATACCAAAGAATCATCCATTTTTCCATAGGGGAAGGAGAAATAATTAAAGTTTTCTAAAATCTTTCGCAGGAATCGTGCGCATTTGCACGAAAAAAAGCGCACCGCGAAGGTGCGCTGTGATGGGGGCACAGGGAATTCTCAGAGAGGGAACACACAGGGTAGGGAACTCACAGGGTCGCCCTGTCGAACTCACAGGGTCGCCCTGTGATCGCCCCATAATGCGTTTTCATTCCTCTATGCGAAATGACCGCAATAATGGTACAATAACAATAGTATTTCAGGCGCACGCCTTGGGCGCGGCCTTCACAGTTTTTACAAATGGAGTGACATATGGGAAAGATCGTCGTTGGCTGCTGGGACTGCGACTACTGCGGCGCGGACCGGATCTCCGGTGAGATCAAGATCTGCCCGCATTGCGGAAAGCCCCGCGGCAAAGATATCACATTTTATATGGCCGGGCCCAAGAACTACGTGAAGGACCCGGATAAGGTCAACAAGAATCCGGACTGGCTTTGCTCCTACTGCAACACGCTCAATCCGGACGACAACAAATTCTGCTCAGCCTGCGGCGCGTCCCGGGAGGACAGTGAGCTCAATTACTTCCAGAACAAGGAGCGCGAGAAGGAAAAGGCGCAGAAACGGGAAGAAGCGGCCAAACAAGAGACGCATAGCGCCCAGACAAGGTCCGCCGGCAGAAGCCGGCTTCCTTTACTGCTCGGCATTGTAGTGGCCATCGCCTTGCTGATCTACATGAGCATGCCAAAGGCCAGAGGGATCACAGTCGATTCCAAGACCTGGGAGCGTTCCATCTCCATCGACCGCTATCAGGAAGTGGAGGAAAGCAGCTGGACCTTGCCGGAAGATGCCCGGGACGTCCAAGCCCGGGAGGAAATCTACACCTACAACCACATTCTCGACCATTACGAGACGGTGGAGAGGCAGGTGGCCGAGGAAGTTTTTGACGGCTATGACACGGAGATCGAATACAAGGATCTCGGCAACGGCTACTACGAGGAAGTGGAGCATCAAATCCCCCGCTATCGGACGGAGTACCACACGGAGACCTATGAACAACCTGTGTACATCGATGTTCCGGTCTATGACACCAAGTATTACTACAAGGTCATGAAATGGAAGTATGACCGGGACGAGATCACGGAAGGCGCGGACAACGAACCCTATTACGCGGAACTGACGCTTTCCGATACAGAACGGGAGACCGGGCGCAGCGAGCGCTACTGGATCATCTCCGGCAAACACACCTACAAGATTTCCTACGACCTGTGGCAGCAAGTGGAGACAGGCTCCAAGATCAAGGCCACGATTCAGTCCGGCGAGATCCTCAGCCTGGAATAGGAAGAGCCAAAAGCTAGCCCGGAGTAACATAAATCATATCATCGTATCCAAAGAGATCACCACCAAGGTGGTCTCTTTCTATATAATAAAGGAATGAAGGAAAGACGCCACCCCATCAGAAACTTCATACTAGTACTTTTGACCCTCACAGTGATCTACTGGATCGGCATCAATGTCCTTGTCAGCGCCGTCCTGGTGCCGTCGTTTATGGAACGTTTGCATGCTTTTGACCGGATTGTGGAGCAGAGCTACGCCGAGCAGGTGCAGGAGACGACCCTCCAGAACAACGCAGTCTCCATGAACGTCATCGGCAACTCCTGGTCCCGAAACCGCAACCCTGAAAATGTCTCCATCCTCTCCACAGATGGATACGAACTGCGCGGCGTGGTCTTTGCGCAGGATAAAAAAACCCACAACTGGTCCATTCTCCTGCACGGCTACACGGGCAGTAAGGAGATGATGTACGGGTATGCTTATTGGTACTGGCAGCATAGTTACAATGTTTTGGCGCCGGATTTTCGTTGTCAGGGGGAGAGCGAAGGAGATTATATCGGGCTCGGCGCCACAGATAGTGAGGATCTGCTTGGATGGATCGATCTGATCCTGCAGAGGGATCCGGATGCGCGCATTGTCCTGCACGGCCTGTCTATGGGCGCTTCCACAGCGCTGCTTTGTGCCGGCAAAGAAGAGATTCCGCCCAGTGTCGTGGCAGTGATATCAGATTGTGCGTATACAGATGCGTATGCCATGTTTCAGGAGAAGATTGGCAGTTGGTTCCACTTGCCAGCCTTTCCGATCATCGACAGCGCGGAACTGATGATCCGCCTGCGTGCCGGGTACGACCTCAAGGAGACATCGCCGCTCGCGGCGGTCGGGAAGAGCCGGATTCCGACACTGTTCATTCACGGCACGGAGGATCGCATGATTCCGGTGAAGATGTGCCTTCTTCTATACAATGCAGCGGCTTGTGACAAGGAAATCATGATCGTAGATGGGGCCGGACATGCGCAGGCAGCGGAGAGAGATCCGGTGCGATATTTTGACACGGTAGAAGCGTTCCTGGGAAGGCATGTGCGGTGAGCTTCTAAGCATACAAATGCAAGTGCCGT
>OCVV011280612.1_pt1 | contig 24959 bp, 41 predicted proteins | sample 1539721 | NCBI WGS metagenome assembly OCVV01 (sample SAMN02144230, study PRJEB22623) | gut metagenome | biome: sheep rumen | host: Ovis aries | place: New Zealand
CCTTTCGGTCCTTGTATGCCCTATATTCCCTGTTCGCCTTGCGGTCCGCGTGGTCCAACTAATGCGGCTAACTGTTCTTGTGTAAAGTCTTCATATGTAAATGGGTCGCCCTTGGGGCCAGGTTCGCCATCATCGCCCTTATCACCCTTTGGTCCAACGAGTGCCGCAAGTTGTTCTGCGGTAAAGTCTTCGTAAGTGAATGGGTCGCCTTTATCACCCTTAGGTCCCGCAGGTCCAGCGGGTCCTTGATATGTAGGGTTGGCAAACTCAACTACTATTTCAGGGTCAGTCTCAATAGTAGCACCAATGTTAATATTTACATTCTCTTCACTCAAAATGTTATGCCCCCTTCAAATACGAACTTTGCGGGTCCAACAATTGTATCAACTCTGCCATCTGCGCCATTAACTTGAATATCATAAAGATAAGTGCCTGGTTTGACATTCGTATCTTCAACAGATAACTGAATAACGGCTTTACCATCAGCAAATACTGATACTTTCTTTTGAATGAGTGGCGTTTCAATCTCACGCCCCGTATTTACTGTGAATACTACTTCATCACCCTCATTAAGAGTATAATTTTCTACATTCACGGTAATACTGCCCGTATCTTTTACTACCATACGGATTTTCTTTGTATCGTTATCAAATGTAAGCATATCACCACTCCTCACTCATTCACTTCTAATAGAGTGGCAAACCATTCGTTGCCTGATTTGATTTGTCTCATAACTTTGAATACCTTGCTACTCCATACATACCTCGCAATTGCGCGGTCATCTAATTTTACATCAGTAGTAGTATGTAAGACATACTGTGTCTTTACACCATACATAGAAATCTCATTAGAAGATGCGCCAGAAGAAATATGTGCTGGAATAGTTTCCATTACTTGCGGTTCATCAAATGACTTGCCGCCCTCTTCATCATCAATAGGTTGAAGTAGAATACGGGTAAGTGTATCTCTCTTTATCATACGCACTTCACCTTCCTGTGCTTATTTAGCATACGCTCTACTTTTTTACTATAAAAACTATCATATGTTGCGGATGCGCCAGACGCACTTTGCGCGGTTGTTCCTTCACTACCAATGCGGTTATAGCGTTCAATTACCATCTGTATTACGATATAATCTAACGCTTCATCATACTCATCTAAATTACAATAAATGTATGCTTCATCTTTACAAAGTGTGATTAGCAACAATAATAATTCATCAACAGTATCATCATCTTCTTTATGAAGGAGTAATTTTAATCTATCAAGCATTTTTTGTCCTCCTCATAGTAAAAAAAAGGTGTGGCTCACGGTTAAAACCGTGAGCCATTATTTAAATTAGTCCCTATCCTGTGTGTAATAAGTCTTGCCACTAATAGCAGTAGTATCCTTGGAAGGAACATAAGCACCATTTTCTGTCTTTTCGAATAAACCTTCTGCCGCAGGATTAGTAGAAATCGAGGTCTCCGCAACCGAATATCCACGCCCATCAATCTTTACTAACTTCGTAGCGTCAGTAAGCGCGACAACAGCAACCTTACGAGCATAAACTGTATTCTTACGAACATTAGCATCGCGCTCCTGCTCGATTTCAGTAGCCTTCTTGATGAATAAGGTAATCGCGTCCTTAGTCGCAAGGAAACCAACGCCAGCATCAACAGCCTTGGATACGATTACAGGAACACCGCAAACACTACCGATATAACCAGTGCGGACAAAGCCCTCAACATATTTGAGGTCATCTTTGAGCGCCTTACGGAAAGCGGCCTGGTCCGCAGGAGAAATAAGTAAGAATAAACCACTTTCATCTTCAAGGTTCATCTTTGCGATAGCATCAACAACAGCATCAAAACTCCAACCGCTGTTAAGTTCAATACCAAGGTCGGCATTCTCATACTCCGCAATAGCCTTTGTGGTGAAATCATTCACCATAGTCTTTGCTAAACCATCAAGTCCAACATCGACAACCATTGGGTCAGTCATAGCCTGCTCGTCATAATAAGCAAAGCGTCCCTGTGTGGTGCCAACAACATAACTAACTGGGTCAAACGAAACTTCAATACCCTTGGTGTTGCCCTCGCCCATTTCAAGGTCTTCAACATTACCAGAAGCGGTATAACGGTTAATAACCTTCGTCATACCTGCGTTCTGTGTAAGACTGTTATCAACAGTCATATAATTGGATAAATCAACCGCAGTAATAAGTAAATCGGTGATTTTATTTTCTAATACTTCATTTTCATAAATAATGTGGCTATCTGGATATGCTGCCATATATATACACTCCTTATTAACTAATCAATTCCCTATATAATGTGGGATTAGTTTTATATATTTCTGCTTGTTGAGCCAGGTTTAGTTTTCTAAACTGCTCTTTTGTTATTCCTGTTTGTGTTGCTGAACCAGATTTCGGCGTAGGCTGCGCTATACGAATAGCAACAGCATCAGCAACCGCACTCTTAAATGCTTTATCAAATGTGTCGATATTCGCCATCATAGTATCAGCATCATCAGCAACTATATAATCTACAAATTGGACTGGCAAACCTCTATTAGCGAGCACCTTCGATGCTTCTAACTTATTCTGCGCGATAGCGAACTCACGCTCTTTCTGCTCCAACTCCGCAACCTTTTTATTATACTCATATTCGCGGCGCTGGTTCTCATCCATATCACGAAGTTTCTCTGCTTCGGCTTGCTTCTTCTCCAACTCTTTACGCTGTTTATTCAACGCTTGGGATACCCTACGGTCTCCCTCTTGTTGTAATAACGCACGAACTTCTTCTTCTGTATAAGTCTTTGGGGTTTCCGCACCCTCATTAGGAGTTTGCGTGTTTTCCATACCCTTATCATTAGTATCTTCCATAATTTTCTCCTTTTCGAACGCCCTTACTATGAGTTCGTTCTTCTATTGTTATTTGTATTTATAATTAAGCGTTTGTGCTAATTTCGCCCAACTTATACTTGCCAATGCGGTCATCGTGTATTATAATCACCAACAGGAGGTGGTTATATGGCTACTACGAAGGAAATAATGGCAATGTCTCTCGATGACCTCATCGCAGACGCGGTAGCGCGCAAAGATAAAGATGCTTTGCTTTGGCTACAAAAGGAGCGCAACAAAAAGCACACCCGCAAGAAAGATGGTAAAGAGGTGCCGCATTCCCTCACCACTATGAAATTTGATTATGCTAAAAAATATCTCGGTTATACACTAACAGATAAAGTGAAGAACTATGCGGAGCCCTTGATTTGAATTATAGACTAAAAAAATCACGGTGTCAAGTTTTGCTACGGTATAGAAAAAAGCCTCGCTATTGCGAGGCTTTTCCGTATGGTGCGCCTTCGGGGGGGGCTCGAACCCCGGACACCCTGATTAAGAGACAGGGTATCAACTTAAAAAACCGAGAAGCCTTATAAACTCTACATTTACCCCTGATTATTCTTCATCTTGGCTCCCTGATGTATTTTCTGGATTTTCTACGATTTCAGTCTCTTCCCACGCAACAAAAGAACAAGCACAATTAGGATGATAAGGCGGCAACTCTACATTTATTTCGGCATCAACTATCCTAATCGGGTCGCCATCAACATAATCTAAACATATTCCACCGCATTCGGCATCGCCCACAATCTCAACATACTCAACGCCCATTTCAATATAACTATCTTTCAAGCCCTCATTATAAAAAGCCATAGTCTCTGTCTTCAACAGGCGCGCGGCATCGTAAGCAGTGGCGCCAACTAATTTGCGCCAAGCCTACATCATCCAATCCATTCCCCGCCCTTTGGCGATACCTTCACTCAATACATAGTTCAATTTAGACTAAAAATTAGCAATGTGTCCGTATAAACGCTACGAATATACTTTACCATCACTACACCACGGAATAGGCAACTTATTGCTTGTAATGTAAGTGTCTGTAATTCGCACTTCTGCCTATTGTCTTATGACAGGATTTATCTCCTAATTCTGCCAAGTAGGAACAACAGACATAATCTAATACGCATCTAAACTCGCCTTTTGATAAGTGCTTACCAAACTCTCTGTAATTACATTATAGCCCATCCAATAGTATTCCAACAACTGTTGATGATGGCGCATCTCAATCTCTCTAATCGCCATCCTAATCGCGGGATACTTATCCAAATCAATTTGCGCGTGAGGGTTATCTAAATACTTTTCTATCAACTCTTGAATGGCGGGCCGCAAATCTTCCCACATTTCATCAGTGATTTCTTTTAGTATTTTATATAACTCATCAGTCTATTCATATGCTAATGCTAACGCTTCAAGCACTCTTTCTTGTGTGGCGTAATACCTTGCTAATTGTTTTTTCTTGTCAGGGTTCATTACTCAACCTCTTGACCGTCTGTCTGCGTTTGTGATTGTTTATTTCGCTACATAGCATTAGTCTCATAATCCAACTGGAAGAACGGATTATTCATTTTATCCTGTTCCTTCTCATCATTCAACTTCTCCTGCTCCGCAGTCGCATCATCAACAAAAGGTATCTGTGCTAACAATGTCTCATTAGACACTATACCCTTCAACTGGCTAACAACAGTAGCAATCTCACTCAAATTAGCAGGTATGTTCCGTCTAAACATTATATCAATAGCACGCCAATCAAAATTAGCGCCCATCAATCCCTACATCTGCGCGATAAGTTCTAAACGCTATTGTAATCCACGCTTAAACTTGCGCTCTTTAATAGAAATAAGATTTTCAGTGCCTAATAACTTATACTGTATAGCAACACCACTGCTATTCCCCGCAAAGTTTTCATCACTCATATCAGGACAGTGCGAGAACTTATGAATATCTTTATCTAACCTAATCTTCATATTCTCGACATTAGTATCATCAGTATTCTTGATGAGCCATTCCGCACTTGTGCCCTCATCCATCAACAGAACACGGTTTTCTTTCATCTTCACAATGTCTTCTGCTTCTGCGGTAAATCCATAGAGTGCTAAATAAGCATCTACAAAATAATCAAAATCATTTACCGTATCGCTTTCCATCGTGTCATAAGCATCTATTAAACTAATAACTGGCTCAAAATCACCAATTAACTCTTCGTTATTCTTGTAAATAGCAACAGGAACCATACCAAAATAATGCGGCACTTCATCAACTAAATGTAATCCACCTGCGACAGTTGCTTCATACCTCTTCGTATCCGCATCTGTAATTAACTCTACCACGAGCAAATCAGTATCATTCAACACATTCTTCGTTGTATAATAACGAATGAAGGCAATTAGATTATGTTCGATAGTATCATCATAAATAGGCACACATTCTCTCGTATCCAAGGTGTGAAACCGCAACATCGGGCGGCCCATACCTTCATCCTGTTGCTCCATATATAATAATTCATACGCAACGCCATAAATACTTGCGTTCTTTGCCAATTCCGCATTCTCATCAGCCTCATCATTATACTCAAACAAAAGTTGAAGTTCATTCATCATTTGTTTATCATCTGCGGTATATGTAATAGGCTCACCAACAAAATAACCAACAAGCGTGCTCGTTATTAAACTGGCATAAGCATTCGCAATCTTATTGTTTGGTTTAGTGCTGTCTGCCATCTGTCGGTTGAGTATGTCATTCTTGGTTTCATAATATCTCTTTAATTTTTCTAATCGCGGCAACTCACTTGTCTTATGAGTATCCACAATCTTTTTTATAAGTTCGGGCGTCAATTCTGTATCACGAGATAAAGTTATCAATGACACCAGCCTCCTATCAAAATAGTAATTTTTTATCAATAGTCTATAACTACACACGGGCATCCATACACTATAACGAATAGCGCAAAGCATCCAAATAATGGTTCCATTTATCAATAGGCTCGTTTATATACTCATTCGTTTGCTTATCTTTCACCCAAGCATAGTTCTCTAACTCTTCTTTTATACACTCACAGTTGGGATGAATAATCAACTCATACTACTATAACTTTTGTATTCCTTGAAGGACGGAACCCTTACCCTTCACACTTGGCTTTGCTTGCCGAATGCCCGCTTGCCGCAACTCTTCAATACTTTTTTGTTCGGCGCTATCACATATAATAACCGATTTCGCAAACCCCATCCGCTCAATAGCAGAAGCAATCTAATTATTAAGATAACCTGTGCCGCCCCACTCCTAAAATACATATATGCGGTTCTCCTGCGGCACAAGGTAAGACGCCACAAATGCGGTCGGGTCATTTGTATAACCAAAGTCGCAACCACACAGCAACTACCCTTTGATGCGGTCTTTATCGAAATCCATAACCTGCCAATTGTTATACACTAATTTATCAAGAGAACCAAACTAACCAAGAGCATAAATGGTATAATACACAGGATTAGTGTTCTTCATACGCAATAGAGCATCGATATATTTCTGCGGCAAAAACTTATTATCTAAATAGTTCGTCTAAATTATTTCTGCTTCTGCGCGAAACTCTGCGAGGTCTTCATTTGGCGCAAAGAACCATAAATAGCACCAATTCGCTTTTGATACAGGGTTAAATGATAGTATTATCTACTGTCCTTGCGCGTTAGGGTCGCGCACACGCAAATCAACCTAACTAAAATCATCAGCACTAAATTCTGTTGCTTCTTCAAGCCAAGCATCAGTCAGTCCAACAATAGACTTAATCTTTTCAGTATCATCTAATCCCGCACATAAGAACTATGAACCATTAGGTAAAGATATAGAAAAGTCTGTGCGATTTATGTCGCACAGATTAATTATATGAAACTTTGTAAGTGTATCCAACAAGAGTTGAAATGTAGATGCTTTTGTTGTTCTATTTACCTTGCGGAGCACCAGTATCTTGCGCTTTTCGCGCAATGCTTTAACCACTAACTTTTGCGCGACAAACACACTTTTACCTGAACCTGCTCCACCATAATACACTTCATATCTTTTGTTGTAATCCAATAGATGAGGATAATATACACTATTAAAAATATTCTTACGGATTTGTAGTTTCATCTTCAATAGACACTTCAATAGTCTGGTTAGTCTCTACCTTTTGTGTCTGTAATCCCAAGTTCTTACTTAATATATTTAATGCCTGGATTTTTGCTTGCGCTGTGTAGAACTCATCACCCTTTGGGGCAAATGCTACATCTGCTAATTCAGTAGCAATGCGCTCGGCATCAATTTGGAGACTATCATATATCTCTTTACGCCGCTTCTGTAAATATTCCTATACCGCAGGTTTCTTTATCATTTGATAGGGATATGAAATTGCGGGGTTCTTTTTTTCTCCATATGTAGCCTCATAAGCCTCACGCAAATTATACCCATTAGCAATATAGCGTTCTACCATCATCTTTTGTTTTTCATTTATAGCCACTATAATCACCTCATTTGCGCGAATGTTTCTTTATATTTATTCCACTATGATAAGCCCTTCAACAACTTATCATTTTTGATGTATGTATAATAATATGTGCCATTAGGATGCCTTGCTTTTGTTTCATAATTTATCCCATTTAATTTAAGGAATAAACATAAGTTTTTAGAATAACAATAAAATAATTTGTTCTCCATAATTCCTCACCTATTCACTATATATGTCTCTTTATCAGCAAAAATTATCTAAATCCAACCTCTGGGGCGAAAAGGTTTTTGAATTATCTTGTTTCTAACCTTATGTATTCCCCATATTTTATTTATTACTAATTTATATATTATGCGGTTCTCCACAACCTCATTTTCCTAGCAAATCACGGTTCTACACAACCGTATTTTCCTAGCAAATCACGGTTCTACACAACCGTCATTTGCTACCAATTCGCGGTTCTGGGGAACCGCCAAAGTTTTTTATTGTTGTTTCTTTATCCCAACCATTTCTTACTACTGTTCTAATCCAATCAAAATCAACAACAATAGTAGAATATGTTTTACCATCAGGATTAGGTATTTGACGAATAAACCCCATTTGCGCCAAAGTGGCTCTTGCCGCACGAATGGTTCTATCATTACCACTCACACAATCTTCGATATTACTAATCTGCCAACCTTTATAATCTTCTTCTTCACACTTGGGCTTATTACCAATTAAATAAACTAAAACTTGCGTTTCATTATAAGTAAGATTTTTGAAAGCATAAATTAGAATATCTTGCGGGATACTCCAAAATGCTTGTCCCGCAACAAACTTATCACCCTTGTGGGCTAATACTGGCATCTGTCTTATCATATGGCTATCTCCTATCTGGCTTACTTCTGCTGACGAATATTTTTAGATAGCCGCGCAAAATCGACCATAAAATTACCAGACACTTCAAATGTATAAACATCTAATTCTGGTTTGCGGTAATTAGGTTCAACTTGAACTATTCTATAACCTAATTTACGAAGTTCAACAGCCAATGGTCTCATAAAAATCTTTTTGTATGTCATACTTTTGACTTCTCCTTTGAATAAAAATAAGCGTCCATAACAATGGACGCCCCATATATTATTATGGCATATATGCCATCGTTATCAATAATTCATATTACCATAGATGTATGGCAATAACTCAACAATAGTTTCAGCATCATCATCTATAATGTTATCTCTTTCTTCACATAATCTTTGATATACACTATCATCCAAAATGCTTTCTATTATATGTAAATGCCAACTTTCTGGCGTGTCATCATATATAGGTGCTTTTGCTAATACTTGTTTTAATTCAGCAATAATATCTTGATATTCCATAACATTCCTTCTTCCTTATTTTCTAAATATATTATACCAAAATATTTTTTGTTTGTCAAAAAAATGAGCCTACCGAGGTTGGTCGTGATACAGTAGGCTCACTTTATATAAGGAAGAAACGCCTATGACTTTCATCATTGACAGATATATTATAACAAAAAATTTTTTAGTTGTCAATTTTTATTATGCGCGGTCCATCATTATCTTCTATCAACTTCATTCCTTTTGTTTCAAGGAAAGATGTCTATGTATAAGTAATACCGCCCTTTTTAGGATGCCTATCACCATTACACATCCTATTTATCTATCGTATGCTTGTTCCCTCTTGTTCCGCACATATTATAGCATTTTCAAATACATCTACGATATTAAAATTATTATCTATTTTATATACTGGCTTGCGACGGTTAAATAGTTTTTTCTTTTTTAGTGTTCTATCAGTATTGTGTTGGTTTTCACTATTACTTACCCAACGCAGGTTTTCAACACGATTATCAAGTCTATCTCTATTGATATGGTCTATTTGCGGTAAGTGATTTGGATTAGGTATCCAAGTTTTTGCGATAACCCGATGCCATAATTCAAATGCCTACTATCTTTTTCCATTCACATCATACCAAGAGTATCTAAACATTATATAGCCAGAATTGTGCGTGGCGGGTTTCATTATATAGCCTGTATTTTTCACTCTAATTCTTCCCAAATTGGATGCTTCATATTGCCGATTTGAGAACCCCTGTTTTTTTAAACAAGTAATAAGTTTCCATTCTTCATTCATATATTTTGTCTCCTATTCAAATAATATAGTTATCTAAACGCTTCTGCTAATGCTAATAGATAATCTCGTATCTTTTGTTTCTCTTCATCAGTCAGGTTCTAAATGATACCTGCCGCATATTTGCGTAATCTACTATAAGAAATGCCAGTAGCAGAAGCGAGTGATGCTTTATTTAGGTTTTGTATTATTTCTCTCATACTTTTACCTCTCACTGCTATATGAAAATACTTTATAGGGGTTGGAACAATTTTGTCCCAAACTTACTAAATATTTTTGATTACCGAGCGGATATACTTGATTTCTTTATCTAATACCTTCTGTTGCTTTACAAATGTGCGCGCAAAATTTGCTTGCCTATTTGATACTTCAACATTACTGCGCTCGGGTTCAAATGGGAAATCCACTATCTTTACTACTCGCTTCTTTTGCTTTAATTTCTTTATATTATCTACAAGCATAATCGTATCGCCCAATCGTGTGTCGGGATTTAATTCACTCAACGATACTTTATAACTACTCACGGGTTCAGCAATACTATCTAAATAATCCTACCCCGCACCTAATAAGCGTTCAGGCACATCAATATCATCATTATACCAATACTTTACTATCCTCTTGTTGGTATAACTATAATTCTCAATAAAGTTTCTACCATTATTTACACTCTCAATAGTTAATCCATCTTTACCAATAGGATATAAAACAGTAGCATAATCGTAAGTTGATGACTGTTTTGACAGTTGCCGCAATTTTAATTCATTTGAATAGTATATATTACTCTTCGCGCGCCCAATTCTATCATAAACGCGCAATACCTTATTCTTGGCATCAAACCACAACTCTTGGCTATTCATTTCCGCAACAGTTCTTATCATTTCAAGAGCAGAAACATTAGCGGTCTATAAAGTTAGGACCGTTGCTACTTGACTTTGATAATCTAAACTCCACGCTGGAACAGGCTACAAACAATAGGTATATGCTTGTTCGGGGTTCTTTTCAAAACAATCAAATACACTAAAAGTGGTTCCACTTAATTCTTCTATATTCGCAACGCAATAGACAGTAAAGAAATCATTCTTTTCTAATACCAATTCTTTTACGATATATTCATAATCTTGCGTTTCTATATAATGTTCTTCCCGCACTAATGATAAATATTTATCTAAACAGGGCATTTGGAAACAGAGACTTTTGGTCCCTGTTTCCAATGTTTCTGTTGTATATACATTCCGTAAGCCATCAGTGAAAAAACCTAAAAACTGATGCTCGGTGTCATAAACTTTCATCATATTAGATATACCTCGCGTTATACGCAACTTCAATATCCATCATATTAGAGTTCGTAATTTTTACTGTGTTGATGCCAGGCTCCAAGTGCGGGAACTGCCAGCCATCAAATTTATCCCAAGCGAGTGAGCCATTTACGCGGAACTCACGCTATTCACCGTCTATAACAACAACATCATTTGCGGCAATCTATGATAAAACAATAGGGTCTTCACTTAACCCTTCAATTTTCATAGTGATAAAACTTACTCTTGGGACTATCGTGATTACACAAGGGGATGGGGCAGTCCCAGTATTTGTAATACTGAAACTGCCTTCACGCTCATCTAATACAATAGGATAGTAATTACTTGTCATATTACCACTCCTCATTCAACTAATGATAAATTACCATCTGCGTATTTGACCCAACCCTGTCCTGTGTAATACCAATTCGTATTACGAGAAGAGCGATATGGAACAAACAGACGGTCGCCAGCCAAATACTATCCTGCTTTATATGTATCATTTTCAATAGGATAGGTGTAATAATTTAACCTATCTACTGCTACTACATAATTATTATTCATTTCTTCGTGCGCTAATGAGGTATGCGCCATATCATACCACTTATTTCCGCTGAATAATAATGTCTTATTCCCTACTTTATAAGTGTAATAACTCGTGAGTAAGAAACTACCATTATTCGCTCTTGTTGAAGTTGCGCTACCATCAGGATTATCATACGCATCATAGTTGAATACCGTGATAGTTGTATTCGTATCTGGAATAACTGCGGCTGTAATCTTTTCTGTTGTTAGCGTGCCAGTCATCGTGGCAATAGATATGTTGCTATTAACTTTGAACCAGTAGTTAGCACTATGATACCATAAGCCCTATACACGGTTCTCTGTATCTTGTGTTTGTTTATCAACAGGTAGATACAAACCATTTGATAATGTGCGAATTTTATTAGCAAGTGCGTCAGGTTGATTGTATGTGTCTGTTGATGCTGTGATTTGATACCACATAGCAGGTTGAATAGTGGTTTCATCATACTGCCATCCACTGAAATAATCATAACGATGCTCGTATGGTTCTTCACCATCAGCGCTACGATAATCATATGTGAAAACACAGCCAGGGTCATCAGTTTTTAGCGTGCCCGTAATTAAATCGAATAAGCCATTACCTGTGATTTGGCTCTTGACGCCATCCCACTCATACCACATTCCTTTTGGAACTGGCACATAGTAATGCTCTAATATACCATTTAAATAAGAGCGCACACCGTGATAGACGCCGCCACCAATATAGGGTTTGCTTCTCCACGCATTTGGGTCGCCCTTCATCTGTATCGGGTTCCATTCCTGTTGATATAGAGACAAATGCTGTGATGTAATTGGTCGCCATTTATTAGCATAACCACTTGTTCTATTCTAACCGAAATAACGATTATAAATAGTGGAAATGTAATACTTGGGTTCATATTCGTTATGATAAGGTATCTTTGATAAGAACAAATCACTATATGGTGAAATCGCGCTACCTGTAATGCGGTAATAACCGTTTGGCTCATATTCCATCATATTTAATAAGCCCAATTCTTCGCGCAATGCCAATTCAGCAGTCGCACTATCTACTTGCGCGGAATTAGTGCTCTTCAATAAATCCTTGAAATAATCGTCAGGATATAAGATAGCACCCTATCCGTCTCTGCTTACGGACTTAATTTTTCCATTTACAGAATTACTTGTATAATTTGCGAATGGGCCACCACCTAATGAGAAATATAATGGTGAAATGCTTGTATTAGCATTTATATGCCAACCCGCTGGTAGCGTTGTTGTATCATTATACCAACCAGCGCCCCAGTCTTGGTTATACAATCTGTCTGTTGAAACACGCTTCATAGGCGGTTCAATTTCCCAAACACCTTCTGTATAAGTGTTATCACTGTCTAAACAGAATTGAGTTTGATTAACATTACCTGCGTCTGACACGGTTTTTAATCTTACCATATGCCAATACTTATAAGCGTGTGGGTCGAAGAATGGGTAAATAACATACTATGTGCCTGTCCGCACTAATTCTTCAAAAGTGAAGTATAGATGCTCTTCATCCCATGGATGTGGGTTCCATAAATAGATACCATCATAGTATCCTGTTGGCTTGAAGAGGTTGCGGTCAAAGCCAAAGTAATCCCAATTTAGAGAAATAGGTGCGCCACGATACAACTCTGGCAATACCTCATTTTCATCTTCATCAACAATCCAACTTGTTTCAATGAAATGGTCCCAATCAGGGTTCCAATCGCTTATAGAGCAACTAAATGCGGTTCTACCCAATTCATTATCCGCGAACTTATTACCCTTATAATATATACAATTATAATTATAAACCGTCTCCGGATAGACAAATTCTAAATCGTGTATATTACTAAATGCTTCTTTTGTAAGAGCACCATCATAGACATAATTGGCATAATCGTGATAATGTAAATGCCTTAATTCAGGTTTAATACCAATATCATCAATGCTTTCAACGGTAGTCCAATCTACATCATTTTCCAAGTCAATCGTGAATATACCCAAAGCATTATATAACTTACCAGCCTAATCATAACTGATATCTTCGGCTTTTATCCAACTTTCTTCTGCTGGAACATAAGCCCACAATCTATCAACAGTCAAACGAGTAATATTTATATGCTCCGCGAATGGAATAACTGCGGTTTGGTCTGTTGGCGTATCATAATCTGGGTTCTAACCAGGTCCTACTATCGTTTCTGTTGCTGATAACATAATCCAGCCGTGATAGTATTCTTTTAACCTACCCCAGCCATTACGCTCCTCAACAATAGTATAGACATCTCTATCAACAATCTGCGCTAATGTGCGGTATTTACGCGCAGGCCCATAATGAATGCCTGTATATGGGTTGATAACTCGCACTTGATACGGCACAAAGTATCCAGGGTCTTCATCCTCATACATCGCGCTGTGATAGTGATTACGATATTTAATAGTGCCATTTGGATTTAGAACGACAGCAGGTAAATCACAGTTGAAGTAATTTACATTATTACCATCTAATGTAATCTCGGCTGTTGGGTCATCATACGCTCCACCACGATAATACTCAATATAGAGTAAATCTGGGCGTTCTGCTTTGCTATATTTATCATAAACGACAATCGGGCTTGGCGCATCAATAAAACCAGCAACATCATTATTCTCTAATATGCTACTGTTAAATACCAGACGCCCAGGTTTAAATGTGTCTGTTTGATAATAAGAAGCATCTATTCCTAAATCACTTAAAGAATTTGCGTTTTCAATATCCTTCAATGAGAAGAATAAATCCCGCGAACCAATTCGATAATTATCTCTATAATATACTACTGATTTAGCGTATGTCCGTAATTTATAATAAATGTTAATTAAACCCTAATCATAAATCTCTTCCAAAGTCCAATCTTCATTTGGATTATCTGGGTCATCAGTATCAAGCATACCATCTAAATGATAATCATCTGGCTTATAATCATTATACTGTAATTCGTCGGCAAGAGTTGTATTACCTTCATAGAACCAAGTAGGAACATCAACATACTGATTAGCAATAAAATGATTATCTTCATCATAATAATTTTCTGTAATCTTACCATAATAGCAAGGGTCATCAATACAATGAAGAGGTAATACATCTGCCGCATCAATAGTGGTTGTTTCGCTTACCATACCATTATGCTTATTATCACTATCACTCGTCCAATAGGTTTGCGTATATGTGCCGCCTTGGTTATTATTCCCAAAGAAAATCTCTGTAATAAGGTCAAATAAACCATCATCAGGCATTACATAATCATAAATTTTTTCACCTTTTTTGACGGGTATCATATCACGCACAAGACGGTCCTAATCCCAAAGTTTGAGGCTCCATACTGCCATACCACGCATTTGTGGATAAACTGGCACAGGGAAATCACTATAAGCAACATTCACTTCTTGTGTAATATACTCATATACCGCGCTTGGGGGCTGATAGTCAGGATTTACTTGGTCGCCTTGTCTATCAACAAAATCACTATCACTATCATAATGAGAACCGACTAAAATTATCCTGGAAACAGAACCAGTAAAATTATCACTAAATGGGTTTAACATATTTGTTAATTCACTTTGAGAAAAGCCTATTACACCCAAACCTGTAATTAGTGGGTATGTTTTTGCGGAAAATGGCATTATATTCATTTTGCCTGTATCAGGATTACGAGTGCGGAATAAGGTAATAGAGCCACGAGGCTTACATCTATTCTCAAAAATATCTATATCAGCGCTCTCATCAAAGTTAGTATATGTAAGAGTGTTGCTTGTGCCAAAGTCATAAGCAGAAGCATAAGAGTGATAAGCATCTAATGTCATCGTAATCGGGTCTGCCATCCAAGACCAAAGACCATTTTCACTCTCATTAGTCTTCATATTGCTATCTTGATATGTCTCTAAACTATAAGTGCGAGTATAATCATAATCACTATACGCTTTAATATAATTATAATTATCATCTGTATCTTCATAAGCACCTTTACGATAAAAGCCAGATAACGCATTATATTTCATAATCCACGGATTTAAGGATACACTACGACTTTCACTTGCTCCTTTAAAAGAGGTCAGCCAGAAATCCTGCCCGTCTATCGTGCGTAATCCAACATCAGTATATACACCTTTTGAGGCTTTTGGTATATGCCCGCGAATAGCAAAAGCGCCATTAGAAGCAAAACTCTTTTTCGGGATATATTTATGATAAGTAATACCTACATTATCTTTATCCATAGTCTCTTGGATGCTATGCGTTGTTCCAAGCACAGGACCACCCAAAGCACCATAATAACCAAATCCATAAGTATAATCTGGAACTTGATAACCATAATTAGTAGTATCAGTCGCAAAACCATCGGTAAGCATTTGCGCTTTTAATTCAACTTTAAGACGACCAATTTCTTTTGGTGTATATCCTAAATCTATATATGGAATTATACCACCATTAATATATGTATGGCTAACACCTTTACCATTCCCCAAAGTATAGGTCTGTCTATCACTATAAGTAATATCATTAGCAGTCCAATACAGCACTTTACCAATACGTGAAACATTAGTTGGGTCATCAGGAGAAGCAATACTATTATAAATAATATCAATATGCCCGTATTCTGCTAAACTTGCGAATGTGTAAAGAACATCAGTATTTTGTAGAATACCGCCATCAGCATTTACAGGTTTATATTGGTTAATAAATGAATTAGGCAACTAATCTACCAAGTAAAATTCCCCATCAAAGTCATCAACAGAAATCATCCAGGTAGTATTTGCGATGAGGCTCTCCTCGGCTACTTCATCTCTATAATACCGTATTTCTAACGCTTGCTCTTCTGGTTGATATACTACGATATACTCTTGCGCTAATTTGTCGGGCGTATCTAATCTAATATCTTTTAAATACCACTGATAAGGCGCGCCATCTTTATAATAGTTGGCTGGCTTCATCGCATTAAAATCAATAAAGTTTTCAATATATTCGCCATCACGGAACTGACTATCAGTAAGCGCTACTTCAACAGTGCCTAATGTTTCATAAGTGCGAATACCAAATACTTTTTTAATGTATTTTATACTTGTGATATAAGTTGTTTCTGTTCCTGCTGGCACATACAAAATATTGTATGGTGCGTTCTCCATCACGCGAGATAAGGATACCTTCGCGCCAGGATACTCAAAGTCTGTTTTATAACCTTCTGGACGGTATTTATTCAAACGAACAATATCACCAAAAGTAGGGACTTGGAAGAAATCACTCTCTTGAAGAGCAATAGTATCAGAAGCAATCAAATTATTCTCATTAATACTGTCTTTATAATAATTTACTTGAAACTGATTTTCTTGCGCTTCATATACTACTTTAAAAATGAAATTATTTAAATTATCAAAATTAATCGCGGCAATCTCATTTAAGTTAGTAATCTTACCAGATTTATAATAAGGCGGTTGGAAATCATCAACTTTGAGTTTATCATACATATCCCATTCTTCATCAAAATCATTACCACGGAAGAAAATCTGTGATGTTTGATAAAGGATATCGTCTTTATAATAATTTACATAGAACGAACCTATTTGATGTTCTGGGTTTGTATCAGTGTAGCGCTCATCATCAATGATATTAAAACTGTTCTTGCCAGTAGCATCTTCAAAGAAGTTCTGGCTAATCTTATCATATAAACAGTTGCTTGGCGCAATCTTATCGCCAATCTTGTCGTAATACTGAACGGGGATAAAATCACGCAATAACTATCCATCATACAAAATCTTACAACTGTAAATGCCCCATCCCGCAAGTCCATCAGCATAGGAACCGCTGTTATTATTAGCGAACAGATAAAGCGGATATGGCATTTGCGCGTGCTCTGTCGGCATACGGTTGCTATATGTAAATGTGGCTGTTGAATAGCCATTATAATTCTATGTAGAGTAAATACCAGAATTTTCACTCCAACCAATAGCGTTCTCCTCTGTCAGCACTAACGCATTTACGGTATTACCTGCTTTTGCTTCATAAGTATTTACACCCGTTAGATTAGTGCCATACATCGTTTGGTTGTTAAACCGCATATAATACTAACCAAGAGCAGATGAACTACCGAATAAGTAAGCATAGCCCGCATTTACTGTATGTGGCGCCACATATTCATCAACACGCTTTGCCTCCATAATAACTGTCAATTTAGACATATCCTGGACGCTTACGCCTGTATTAATATAAGCGTGGTTCATAGTCCATTCTGGATGCTGATTTTCATATGCGCCTAAATCATTATGTTGTAAGAATAAGAACCTGTGCGGATAATCAATACCACTTGGGTCTTCTGGCTCTTCAATACTATCATACACAATGTTGATGCTTGATAAGCCGCGTAAAGCACTAAATGAAATAGCGCCATTATATTGAACTACACCATCTGCGGCGTATGAAGGTTTATATTGATTTGGGTCTAACCCTAAATCATACAGTGTTGTTTCTGTTGTAAAATCAAGGACTGTATAATTAATTACAGAACTACCAATCCAATTACGCTCATCAACATCATCCGTATAGTAATATACAGGAGTGTTGTATGTAGAAGCACGGTATAATACTTCATAATTTGCGAGTAAATCATCAAAAGTCAATAAAGCACTCTCACTCGCGCCATTCAAGATACCACCATCATAGTAATCTGGACGATAGAGATTTAAGTTGATAAGGTCGCGCAACCGCACGCCACCAACGCAGTCTGCTTCATTAATAACCAAAATGGAAGTATTTATGGTAGAATAGGCGCTTGATAACTGTTGCTTATACCTAACTATGATATTCTTTTGCCGCACTTCTTGTATTTCTTCATATACAATATATATTGGAGAACTCGTTGTGAGTGCGGAAAGTGTAATTTCACCGTTATAACTCTCTTCTAAATCTAACTGATATCCTTCTGGACGGTCAGTATTTATGTCTATAATATCACTTAATACTGGGTCGCCAAAGAACTGTAATGCGTTGATTACTACATCTTTTTCGGTGTATTCATTCGCATCATCTTTCTTATAACGAACCTTAATAGTGAAATCAATAGGCACATAATATACTTGAAGAACGCCAGTAGTAATTACATCATCAAATGTCTCAAAGTTATCGCCATTATAAAGTTGTCCTCTTTGATACTCTGCTGTATGATAGCGGTCTAAATCCAAACCAATGTCTGTAATATTAAACTCTTCTTCATACGCATCTTTATATTTTACTGTAAGAGGAATATTAGTGAGGCGATACCAATCTGGATAGGTTCCAGCATAATACTCAACATAGATAGTGTGCTCTTGTCTGCGGTAGTTGATGTAATAAGTTGTATTCAAATCCGCATAAGTAATAAGGTCATCAGCATTATAGCCCTCAATGGTCCCATCAAAATAGTATAGGCTGTTAGGCTTATATGCGTTAAGGTTGAAAATGTCGCGTAAAGTTTTACCATCAGTAATAGCGGTTTCACGCACATTCAATAATTCACTATCTATAATATCATAACCGCCAGCGTCATTTTCATTACGATAAACTACTGTTATATTCTTACTCTGTTCGTTTTGAACTACATCATACATAACCGCAATAGGAGATGCCGCAAGTAGTCCTTCAACAGTAAGAGGTCCGCTATAATCAATAGTCGCACGATAACCATCAGGACGGTAAGTATTTACATCAAATAGTTGCCCGATGGTCTTAATATTTTGAAGTTGTGGATGTGTAAAGGTTATCGTCTCTTGTAAAGTCTCATTATAACCCTCTCCACTATTCATATAGTAAGCAAGTGTGAGATTGTAGCGCACAGGCGCATAGTTAATAATTAAAGTCCCAAGAGACTGTAAATTTTCATATGTAAGTTCCATCGAACCCATATTAGTTGCGGCACCAGCATTATAGTGTTGTTCGCGGTATTTATCCACATCAATACCAATAGAACTTAATGTTGGTGTTCCAACATCAAAAGCCCCAGCACGAATAGTATATACATCCTGCCCGACTAATTGAGTTGTGTTTTTGTAGTAAAGAACGGTGAGCCTAAATGCGCTTGTTGCTTTGGCATCTGTCGTATATATTTCACGATTACCCTACGCGTAATCACTGTTTAGAGTATATCTAACGATAAAATTACCGTTCTTTAAGCGTTCAGGTTCTGCCGCGCCCACTAATGTTGTATCAAAAGTAAGACTAATATCATCAAACTATAATGTCGCTTTGCGTAATGCTTGCGTTAAACGGCTTATACGCAAAAACGCGTTTTCCTCATCAGTATTTAATACAAGGAACGCAAGTGTCATAGTTTTGAAACGGTCCTACTGTCTAACAAAAGTGGGCTGAATATCACCATCTAACCATTCTTGTGTAGTATCAACAGTGTTAGAGTTAATAACTCTATCATATAATTTGACACCAAGGGTATTTATATTTATACCGTTGATTAGCATTAGATACTCATACCTCCTTCACGGTTTATCGCTAAACCAATGTCATTCAATAGAGTAGCAGTATTATCCTCTTGTAAAGTTGATGTGCGCTCAAACTGATAAGACACCTAACTCATCTAATCTGCTACATTCTTTTTTACTGTTTCATAATCTGTCATTCTTCTATCCCCAATACAGAAAATGTTTTTTCTCGGTCAGGTTCTGTCCCCACTGAATATTCAGGCGTTGCCGCCAAAGTAATCTCATTTCGGTCATCGTGTAAAGCCTATAATACTGCTAATTTAGTAAGGTTTGCGGATAATTCCTATCTACGCAAATACCCTTGATAGGCTAATTCCACTTCATCTGGCGACATTTGGTAGAAAATGGCGGGACTTATACCAAGTTCGCCAACGGCTTTTCGATATAAATCCCGCACATCAATGAAAGGAGTTGAGATAACCTATTCAAATAATGGCTGATAATCTTTTTGACGACAAAGCCGCTGATACATCAACTTTGCCGTTTTTATAGGAATATCATTAAAGGTAATTATGCCAGCGACAAACATATCACCTTCATCAATCTTTGAAAGAGACTGTAAATAAATTATACTACGAAGTCCAATTTTGAACCGATAATTTTTACCATCAATCTCAACAATGCGCTCATTCACTTATCGTCAGTGCTCCATCGCCCAATAAGCGGAAATTATAACGATATGTTCCGTTATAAACCGCAGTAAGTGGGAACTCAACTAAAATTGCCTTACCGACATAACGATGCTCGTCAAGCATTACTTCTACATCAATAGCAGTATTAGTATTAAAGGCATCTTGAAGCATTTTATATGTGATACTATTCTTTACATATAAACCATTACCTGTAATCTACCAAGATTTTATACCCTCTAAAACCTCTTGCCATTCGCCTGTAATTTTATTTGTAATATCAATAGAAGAAGCAGACTAAATGAGCGTAGCACCTAACTGCCCGCCCAATAAAGTCTCACCTATTTTTAGGACTATATTTATGCCCTTCTAAACATTATTCGCCATCGCTTATATCCTCCTGCGCCACAATAAAAGAGAACTGCGCTATCCCGTGCTTGCGAACAGGCCCTGTCTCTTTATCATCAATTATACGCAAAGAGCGCATAAACACATATTGGATTTCCGCATTCTCATCCATAAATGCGCGAATATGACTATTAATGTTATCGACAATAGTAAGTATCTCTTTTTCACCCGTATAAGTGCTGAATATATCAAGTTTGAGTTGGATTTCAGTCATATTTAAATCGTTAGATTTTAATACCCTTGCGCCACCCATACTCAACATCAGCCAAGGAAACTCCTCACGATAATTACCATTATCATCAACATTATATTCTAATGCGCGCAAGAACTTACAAAACTTTTTCTTGGTTGTTGCTAACATTACTTATTCTCCCTCGGGTCATCAACCAAAATATAGTTGTCAATACTGTCGGCACGAGCAATAGACAAGTATTTAGCATATAAATGCTCTACTACTTCTGTTATAGTGCCGTCAGGCTCAACAATATGGGCTGTATGCGGTTCAGCCCAATCATATACTTTACCTTTGGGAGCAGTATATAATTTATTCATCCAACCCCTCCTTATGTAATCTCTATATCATAAAACTATAAACCTATTTTCATTATGTTTTCCATCTCATTATGTTTTTTTTCATCACCAAACGCGGATTTCAATATTTCGTGTATCCCCCACATAATCGTTGAAAACACCCATAAAAAAAATAACGCAGCAACTCCTTCATATGTTAAACTAACTGTTTCTTCAAAATCTCCCTCTGCCTCCGCAGCATCCGCCATTGCTTGTAATTCATCCTGCTCTTCTTCCATCGCTTCATCAATGGCAATTTGCCAATACTGTGTGGCTTCTTCAAACGCTGCCTCAACCGCTCTTTCAAAATAAGGCTATGCTGGCATACACCAAGTCCCATATTCTTGATACTATGCGTATTCACAATCTGTATAGCATTCAGCCCAAGAAATGCCATCATTATCAGCAGTCAGTGTGCTCCTTAAATATCCTGTGTCTACGGGACAATATGCTGTTGATACTTCCATAAATGTGTCGCAAAATACCTATAAGCCCTCACTATAATCAATCGGTTTATGTAAAATAGGAGTTTCCATAGGAAACTCCCAATCTTCTATATCTAATTCACATCGAAGTCCCATAAGTTTCACCTTTATACTTCATATAAAACAAATATACGATTTGTGCCACTGACAGAAGTGCCTGATGCGCTATCAGTAAGAGCAGATGCTTTTTTAGTATAATGAGTAGGCGTAATGATTGTTCCTGATTTCAATGTTCTCCAACTGTATCTAAAAGTAAAAGTGCTATATAATAAAAACTAATCGCAGCGTAAAACATCGCCCTAAAATGACGTATTACTTTCCTTGGCAATCCAGTTGCCACCATTCGTAGTTGGAGTGGCACCTAAATTAGGAAACTGGCCTATCGGCATCCAGTATCTCTATGTCCTACTATTTATTTGATACTACGCAAAATCTCTAATATAAAAAGGACACGCTAACTTTGCTGTAGTTCTCCAATAATATAACAAAAAAAGTATCTATTCAGTGCTTTTCATATCATCGGGAACTGTGAAAGACGTGGCATAAGTGTAGGAAGCATCAGTATCGCTACGCAACCATTTCACTTTTTTACTACCGCCAGTTTCAATAGCACTAATAGCCGCCGCCATCTATGCTGGTGTATAAGTATTTAAACTCCCATTCTTGCCGCGAATAGCATCAGCAATATCACTTAAATGAGTATCATCAATAATTACATTAGCCATTAATAACTCACCCCATTCGCATTAGTTAAATTTAAAGAAATAACTCCATTATTAATACTAATGCCATTACCAGCAGTATATGTAGTATTAGTATCAACAACAGAGCAACTAATCTCACCACTCGCACTAATGCTAATACCTGTGCCAGCACTATAAGTAGGAACCTAACCAATAGCATTATCAACATATGTTTGAGTTGCGTATCCTGTCAAGTCAGGTATAGTTGGTTTATTAGTTAAATCATTATAGGAAATAGCGGTGGGGTCTATATATAATTTATTTAGTCCATTTTCCACACGAACCTTAACTATATTATTAGTTCTATCCCAAGCCAAAGATGGCGTAATTATGGTGCCAGAAGCGCTATATAAGTATCTGCGTGTTTCATCAGTGGGAAGTTGCCGATATCCTAACTCTAAATAGTAATTCGGCGCAAAGAATATGCCAAAAGTGATTGTAGTGCTCGTTTCATCGCCATCGACATAAACAATTTTTCCCCATTCGGCGTTCTATCCATTGGGATGGATATGGCAATGTGTATTAACCCAACTCTTACCGCTGGCATAATAGCAATCATATAAATAAACAAACGCGTCATTATCTGGGTCATTTGGGACACTTCTATTTATCCAAGGACTTCCATTAAAGAATAGTTCCCAACTACCAGATTGTGAGCCAAGCATTAAATTAACATCAACAATAAAATTATCAACATTAATGACATTATTTTCATCGATATAAATGTCATAACCAGCAGAGTAGGTAGCACCCTCGCTAATTTCTGGCTTGTCTAATAAATCATTATATGAACCAGAAGTAGCAACAGTTGCTAAATCCGCGCTATTCGCCTTACCACTAATATCCTAATGCGTAGTTAGATACCCAGCATCATTAGTAAAAGAACTTACATTGGTCGGCACTGTTGGGATAGTGGGTTTATTCTGTAAATCATTATATGATAAAGCAGTAGCATCAACACTAATTTCATCATTAGTGATGTTAATACCAGTGCCCGCAGTATAAGTGGTGCCGCCTGAAATGGTCGGTTTATCAGTTAAATCATTATAACTGCCCGATGTAGCAACAGCCGCTAAATCAGCGGTCTTTGTGTAATTGTTTTTAATATATTGTAATTCCGTCTATAAATTAGAATTACTCTATCCTGATGGGTTGTTATTAGCGTTATTACTGAATATATTTGAAGAATATATACCTATATTAGTATCGACTAATAACTAATTCGTTATTGTCTCTTTCAAACTATCCATATAATAAATAATAGCATTTGGTTCTACTGTGTGGCGCGAAGCAGTGCCGCCAGCCTTCCAATTTACAAACACCATCTAAGTGCCTGTTCTACCAGCATAATGATAGTGTTTATACATATATTCTATTACAACTGGTTTTGCGGTCTCTTGGAAACCACCAAGTTCATACAATCTTTGTAAATCTTCCGCACTATAATTTGCTATATTATTTTGATATTTAATAATATAATAATCTTTTGTCGTGCTTATAACATTATTGGCATCAATAGAAATACCATCGCCAGCGGAATAAATAGCACCATCAACAGTGGAACTAATTACACCATTTGTAATGTCAATACCTTCACCTGCGGTATATGTTCCAGCAGGTCCTGTATCCCCTTTTTCACCCTGCGGTCCTTGAATACCCTATACACCTTGCGGTCCCTATGGTCCAATAGCACCTGTCTCACCAGTATCACCCTTTGGGCCTTGGATGCCTGCGGCACCTGACATATCAGTAATAAAGTTGAAACCGCTTGATGTCTTCACATAAAGTTTGGCATTGTCTGGGTCATCAACAGTAGAAGTAATGATAACAAAATCTCCAAACTTAACATTACTATTGGAGAAGTCAAGGTTCATTTCAGCAAGGCTACTATAAATCGCGGCAATACTGAATGCGTCTCCTTTATCGCCTTTGGGCCCTTGCGGTCCAGTCTCGCCTTGGATACCTTGTGGTCCCTATACACCCTACTCACCTTGGGGTCCTTGTAATCCCTAAATGCCTCGGTCGCCAGTATCACCTTTCGGTCCTTGTATGCCCTATATTCCCTGTTCGCCTTGCGGTCCGCGTGGTCCAACTAATGCGGCTAACTGTTCTTGTGTAAAGTCTTCATATGTAAATGGGTCGCCCTTGGGGCCAGGTTCGCCATCATCGCCCTTATCACCCTTTGGTCCAACGAGTGCCGCAAGTTGTTCTGCGGTAAAGTCTTCGTAAGTGAATGGGTCGCCTTTATCACCCTTAGGTCCCGCAGGTCCAGCGGG
>OCVV012837928.1_pt1 | contig 24951 bp, 38 predicted proteins | sample 1539721 | NCBI WGS metagenome assembly OCVV01 (sample SAMN02144230, study PRJEB22623) | gut metagenome | biome: sheep rumen | host: Ovis aries | place: New Zealand
ACAGCATCAAACATTTGAATAGTGGCGCAAGCATAAAATATGCGATGTATGTATGGCCGGGGACCCTTATAAGGTCAAAAAAAATAAGGTCCCAGTTAAAGGCGAAAACACTACAAGAATACTAGCGCTTGATGCCGCAACTGGAACCACTGGTTATTCATTATATGATGATAAAGTCTTAATTCACTATGGTATATTCAAAACAAATGCGTCACTCTCAGCTACAGAACGTATCAATCAAGTTAAGTAGTGGCTTAAAGCCGCATTAAAAGAATGGGAGCCAGATTTTGTAGGAATAGAAAATATTCAGCTACAAAAGTATGGAACTGGCGCGGCTTAGGCGCAGGTTAAAACATTTTAGACTTTAGCTAACCTACAGGGAGTAATTCTTGATACGGTCTTTGAAGCAAGCATTGATAGCGACCTTGTCTATTCCAGTGAATGGCGCTCATATTGCGGCATTAGCGATGGAGATTAGCATCGTGACCCTAAGAAAAAGGCTGCGTAGGCTAAAGTAAGAATTTGGTACGATATGCAATGTTCTGAAGATGAAGCAGATGCAATTTGTATTGGAAAATATTTTTGTAATAAAATTAAAGTGCATAGCACTTGGGGAGAAGATTTATGAAGATTATTTTAAGAGAAGTACTTGAAGGACAGGAAACCCTACAGAAACTAAGCCATCAGCCGCTACCCGGCCGCGCGGCTTTCCAGATTGGCCGGCTACTAAAGAAACTAGAAGAAGTTCTAACTTCCTATAATGAAGTAAGAACTAAGCTAATTGAAAAGTATGCTAAGAAGAATGAAGATGGTACTTTTGAGCTAAATGATAATAATGAATATCAGTTCACTGCCGAGAATATGCAGGCATATGTAAATGAACTTAATAATGTTATTATGGAAGAAGTTGAGGTTGAAGCCAAGCCGATTAACTTTAAGGATATTGAAAAGCTTGAATTTACCGCCGCCGAAATGACTTTCCTTGAACCCTTCTTAATGATTGAAGAAGAGTAAAAAAATAAATGCCCGGACTCGTAAAGAGTCCGGGCTATTTTTTATTAAATATCGCCGTCTTTTGCATTATGAACAACAAGACCACTACCAACTAGATAAGTATGATATTTTTCTAGTCTGAAATTATAAACTGTTGAACGATCTAAATCAGGACGTTCAGTTACTTCTAATAATTGAATTATTCCATTTATAGTTATAATCTAATCTCCAATTTCTAATTGTGTAGCAGTAATATAATGCTGCTCCTTGGCACACATTATTGGATCTAATGCCTTCCATCCTTTATTTGTTAAGAATGGATGTCCTTTTGTAACCGTAATAATTTCTCCAGAAGAGAATTTCATATCTACAATATCGCTAGCATTATTGAAAACTTGCTATTTAACTATCGTATCAGTTACAAATGTTTTTTCTTGTTCATTATATGCTATAACCTATGTTCCCTCATGTACATCTTCAATTGGCTTCTTTATATTATTAGTTAACCAAACAATAGTTCCCTTCGGGAAACATGTACTACCTGTCGATTTTGCATTACCAGAACAACCACCTAAGCAACCGCCTTTACAGCCACCTTCACAGTCACCTTTACAGCCGCCTCTGCAGCCAGTATTGCACCCCCAATAACAAGCGTCTACACATAATTCCTCGCAGTCACCGCCGCAGGTATAAGTACATGAATTGGTACATTTATTCGAGCATCCTCCGCTACAGCCACCTTGACAGCCTCCACCGCAATCTCCTTTGCAGCCTCCTTTACAGCCATTTAAGCATCCATTAGTACAACTCTCACCACATGCTTGCTTACACTAAGTAGCACACGTGCTACAACCAGCAACACTGCCTGCTACAACTACTCCCATTTCAGAAAACGCAAGCGTCTATTCTGCTTTTGCTCCTAAACCACTACTAGCGGTAGCTACAACTTGATTATTAGAATAGGTTAATTTTAAAGTAACCTTTCCCGCGGCCGCGACGGCATCTTTATAAGCTTTCATCGCGGCCACATTAAAATTTTCAGTTTCACCATTTAAGCGATATAGTGAGAATGTTCCAGCGTTAGAATTAGCAGTAATGTTATAAAATACCTATCCTAATTCTACCTATTTACCATCAATAAGGAAATAATTATTTAAATTTAACTAGCTATTATTAAGTATGCTAATAGTACCATCATTTATTGTATCTATTACATAATTACCTACTTGCCCTTTTCTAATAAAAACAGAGCCATCACTAGCACGCGCAGAAAAGGTAATTTCAAAATTTTTAACTAATTTTATCTCAGAGCCTATTGACAAAGGCATTTCTACATACGCCTCTGCTTTCTTTTCATCAACATAAGTAATATAATTTGATCCTTTGGCTGTTTTTATTGCTTCATACCAATCAGCATCCGGCGAAGTAGTCCCATCATATTCAATGTCTCTGCCATATATATCTTGAATATGAGTAGTGCTCCCTTCCGCCTCAACTATATATATTTTTGTTTCAATATCTGAAACTCTTCCTTCGGAAGTTGAAGTAAAATTATTATTTTCAGGATCATTAACTGTAGGTTGCGTTGATTCTGAAGTTGTTTCTTGTACAAAATCTAAATATTTTGGTATAACGGATATAACAGTATTCTATAAAGTATAAATTTTTTCTGTGCCATTTATTGTTATTTTATCTTTAGTTATATCAAAACTAGAACAATAACAATCCTATTCTATATTATTATTATCTATATAAGTATAATGATAGCATCGTTCTCCGTTGATAATTATAGATTCTCCCGCAGTAATTCCATTAGTTAAATAAACTCCCGCATTATCATCAGCACTACCTGTTCCAATAAGATTTACGCCCTTTCCAGAAAGCATATTCTTATTAATAGTCCATCCTCCAATTGTGCCAGACTCAGCAATAATGTTGCCCTTTAAAGTTAAATCACCAGTATCTGGATCTGCATAAAACACTTCTTCATTTTTCCAATTACGTAATTTTAAACCTTGCCAGCTAACTTCCACACGATTAATTGTTTGAGATAATTTATCATAAGCATAAATAATACTGCCATCAGCTGACGTATTAACCGGAGCATGATAATAAGCACCTTTTTCGCTTGTTAAAAATAAACCTTCAGAATTAAATTTAACATACTATTTCTAATCTATTTTATTACTAGGAATAGAAGCCGTTAAAGCCAATTCCTAATTATCAGAATTAAATGATTTATAAGCATATAGCCCTTCTCCGTTCCACTAAAATCTTAATTCATTACCAGCATATACTTTAATTTTATTTGTATCTAACTAACCAGATGTAATTAAATCAGCATTAATACCAGAAGGCAATATACCTGTATTCCAAATCCAATTTCCGCTATTATCCTTCTATGTAGCTGTAAAAATGCCGCCGCCACGGAAAGCAACGACACCTGCATCACTAGTACCCCAAATTCCTTCATTCTAATCTATCGTTAATTTACCCTAATTAAAACTTAAATTAAGATTGGCGCTATTAATACTATTATAAATAACATCACTATCTATTAATCCACCAGATGTAAATGCAGAAATTGCAGTGTTTAATCCTACACGCGTACTTTTCATTGCTTCAGTCTAAGCAACAATTGTACTAAATAAATCTTCAAATTTAGTCTCATAATTTTTAATTTCAACAGTATCTTCCCAAGGTTTATCTAATTTCATTGTTATTGATGAAATATATCCGCTAACATTTTCTAACTATAAATCATTATCATTAATATGAACAATCTAATTTAAGCGTCTATAAGCAGTATGGACAAACTCGGGATTTAAGACACTTAATTCTACATCATAAGATACTTTTGGACGAGAATTTTCATTCATTACATTAAGAGCATCCAAATAGATTGCTACATCAATATTAGATAAAGAATATACAACAGAAAAAAGAGCGGTGCCATTAAAAGCATATATACATTCAGGTTTAATAGTAGTATAATAACCTATACCTTTAACATTTATACCTACTGATCTATCATCCTATAAAGTATAATATTCTTCAAATTCTTTTAGCTGTCTTGCCTACTAATATATTTTTATTTCTTCTGACTTTAATTTTAAAGAATTAAAATATAAACGAGGATACTATCTTATCCAGGTATATTCTTGCGGCTTTGGCGCACGATTATATCCATTATTATCATAATCAGCCATAGGTATTTTACGAGTAAAAATAACTCGGTCGGTATAAGTGGCTCCAATGATTGAATCTGCATTGCCGCTAACTTCTTTTATTTTACCCCATCTATTTAAAATTTGATCACCATTTACATCATACAGTGGATAACCAATAAATGATTTAGCATTATCATTTGCTTTAATCTCTACATATTCAATTGTATCATATTCACTATTGATTCTAGAAATAGTATAATAGTTAGAAACAATAAATTTTATTATATTATCTTCTAAAGATTTTGCACCGGTCACAATTAGAACAGGTTTCCTTTCATTATTATCTTTATTAGAAATCCATCCTAATTCGCATCCAGAACCAATTCTAAAACTAGAATATATGCTATTTTCCAAAGCTCTAATCCAAGCATCTTGATTTATAAGATTATTTAATAAAGATATAATACCATCATCAACATCTATTAAAGTCCTAGATAATGCTTGCAGCTAAGCTTTAATTCCATTTAAGTCAGATATCAACTACTAAAACTTATTAGACTAGCCAGCAGGTTCTATTTTTATACCGTTAATAATTTTTTCAATACTTAATAAAGTTTTTTCTAATTCATTTTTGATTGCAGTCCAAGCAGTAAAAGATTTATCTAATTTATCTGAATAATTAATAGTACTAGTCTAACGCATTGTAAGCGTATCTTCATCTTCAAGTTTTAAATTATTTACAAAACTCTAAAAGTTGCTTAATTGCGCTCCAATATTCATCCATCCATTTAAAGAATTATAATTATATTCTATTCCAGTATCTGGGTTAATGTATGAATAAGTACCGTTTATCGCATTCTATTGTAGTTCATTATAATTGTTTACAATTTTATCAAGACTAGTAAAAAAAGGTATTATATTGTTATTACTAGCTACAAAATTATCAATTTTAATTCTTGTTTGAATCTAATTTTCTCGTATTTCATTAATTGCCGCAACATTAGAAGGATTACAATATACAAAATTTAAATCTTCTAAATGTTTGGAGACATCTTCCAAACAATCACTTAAGTCAATAGTTAAATGCTATTCTACATTTCCTGCAGCATCAGCAGTGTAAATTAACGGTTCTTCAGAATCATAATATTTATCTCCATCCCAAATAAACTATAAATTATTAGTAGATGGAGCCACTATATTTTCATCACGATAACTAATAGTTAATTCATCTTTATATATATCTCCATAATCATGATAATTTTCAGGCTACCAATATCCTTCACGCAATGCTGGTCCCATCATACGCTCAAATTTACTAATTAACTATTCTTTTTCTTCAATATAATAATCTTGGTAAAAGAATAAATCTGGAGTATTAGAGTCATCTTGTACATTTGCAAAATAATTTTCAGTTATTCTCTTATCATTATACATTATCGGCGGTGTGCCAGAAATTACACGGCACTAACCAACAATATTACTTAGTTTTATTTCATATCCTTCTCCTATATTATCCCAAGCTACCGCTGGTATCCACTTAGCTTCAGTCAGCATACAAGAACCCACACGAGCATAACCAACCTATTGTCCATATAAATACCAAGAATATTTTTCTATATTCTTTTCCGCGGCGGCAGCCAATGCTTCATCATTAGCTTTTCGTGCAGCCCATACTTTCTATATATTATCCTCAGCAAGTGTTGGATTATATTCGCCTACAAGCCACACTGTATCTCCTTCAGCTAAGGGTAATCCAGTAACAGACATATGATCAATTCTTATTAAATTATGAAACTCATCATATACCTAATTATATGCTTCAATTAAATCGCTATAAGCATTCTAAGAACCGGTTAAATTAGAAGTACGATAAATTTTTAATGTTCCAGCATTTACGCCGTCCCAACCAATATTAATATAAAAACCAGAACCTTCCTTTGACATTACCTTACAAGGTTTCCCGTTTAATGGAATAACATTAGTACCACCTGTTAGTTCAGCTCTCTTACGCCCTGCTGCCTCATATCTTTCCACATCAAGCGCGGCCGCATTTCTATATGTAGTAGCATTAGCTTCTTCTATAGTAAGCTAATTCTATAATACACGAATACGCTCCTAAACTGAAATTAGATTATTATTAATTTTATGAATTGAAGCTTCAAAATCTTGAATTGCTTCATACTACTCATCGGTAATACCCTATACTTCATGTAAATAATCAAAATTTAATAAATAATCTTCTTTTGTTTTGTTTGCTTCTACATCCATAATAGTAACAACATCAGAATTATAATCAACACCCTATACAAACATTTTTGTAACAATGTTACTATTATCAACAGTGCGTGTTATTGCCGCAGAAGAATAAGGATATGTTAAATCAATATGACCATTTAAATCCTAAATATAGTTGTTATAATAAATCACTCGTCTGCCAACTATCTAATAATTTTCATCATGTTCATATTCATAGCGGCAAAAAACACCAAATTGCTCGGCAATGGTTTGAGTAATATTATAAATATTGCTAGAAGAAACATCTATAATGCGGCATTTTTCTCTTGTTGCCTAAATCGCCCGCGGTAGCACCTAATTACTTTCACTTACTTGCCAAGATGAAATATATTCATCCTCATATAATGTATCACTGCGTTTCGTTTCATCGGCATACAATGAACTAAATGAAGACCAATCCATTTGTAATTCATAAGTCCAATTAGTTTTCCAATTGCCCTTTTTATCCTTAAAAACTATATCATTCCAAAACTGTAAATTATTTTTTGGCTATTCAGTTAATAATCCATTAAGTTCCCATTCATCTAAAGCTAAAGTATAATTAGTTTCAGAAAGTGCAATCTTATAACCAAGTTTACCCAACTCATGAAATGCTAAACCTTCCGCTTTAACATTTATATCTACGTTATCATCCTAATGGTCATAAGTAACTGATGTAACTAGAAATTCAAATACTTTTTCTTCTTCAGTATTTTTATTAAATATAACCTTTAACTTTTGCATGTTGGCTTCCAACGGCTAATTTTCTAAATGAAGCCACATTGGATTTATAATATGACTTGCGCCATTATAATAGAATTTTGGAATTGAAAAACTAAATTCCTGTGTTCCGTCATCGCGCAAAACAACTTCAGGTTCCTAAATCTAACCTTTACAATCCATAGTAGCCCACTTCAGGACAGATAAAAACCTGTCCTGAAGTGTCCAAATAGAAACTTCATAGCTGCGTATTCGGTTGCCCTTATATATTTCCTCAGCCATGATAAATTCCTCCTTTTATCTCTTATAGATACATATTTTTAAACTCAAAATGTAAATCCTATAGACCGCTATCAACATCATGCGTGATTTTATACGCATAATCAGGATGGGCTTCTTCCCAAGCCTATACTTGATAGTATCTATCTAGAACATTTCTTTCATCTAAAATTAAGTAGCTACTTTTAACCATATCTCCAACATTTTCTTCCTATGTTAAAGTATAATTTTCATTTATAACCTACTATTCCGTAGTGGTAGTAGTTTCACCAGTTTCTTCATCAGTTATAGTATGTGTTACTTGAGCAACAACACTGCTATTAATAGCATTTTCCAAGCTCGTATCATTATTCTAATCATATTCACCTACATTTACTCCTTCCATAGAACGATATGTAAAAGTACCAATAGCTAAACCTGTCTTTCCATCAAACATAAAAGATGCGGGGAAAGGCTGCTTATCTTTATCTAATAATAGCATCTGCATTCCACGTTCTAAATCACCACGAATAGCAGGCAACTCATCATCAGATGGAATAATACTAGAACCACCTTTATGGTCATATTTATTAATAAGCATATTTGCCCAAGCACGAATAACGGGATGACGAACTGTATTACGAATTGCTTCTCTAACAGTAAGCCAACCAAGTCCTTGCGCGAGAATACTAGGATTATCAAATATTTCAATTACCTAATTATAACTTAACCAAAAAGTTGGCAAGGTAAATTTAAATTCATGTTTTTCTGAAGATTCCAATGTAATAGTATTATAGGCAGTTCCATCGGAGTGCTTATTTCTAGGAGTAATAATATAATAGGCATTGCCGCTACCAGTAGTATCGTACCAACTCATCGCCGGTGTAAGAGTAAAACGTAATTTAACTGGCGCTGGCGCAGTTCCTGCATAATACAAATTGGCTTTTTCGCTCATTGGTAATGAGATACCCTTAACAGGTGCGCTTGAACCAAGTAATTGCGCACCGCCAATCTTTCCGCCTAAATATTCACTGCTACCTTCTTTTGTAAAAGCGATGACCGCTCCTCTATAATATTCAGCCTTTTCTACAACTGGAGTTGTACTACCGCTATCTTCGCCATTATTACCACTATTGCTACTACCGCTATCTCCATTGTCTCCAGAAGAATTATCCGGTTCAGTAGGCACCTCGTCATCGACGACTGGTTCTTCTGTCGGCGTGCCACTGGTTCCAGGTTCATCGGTATCAGGAGCAGGGTCTTCCACTGGTATATCATCTTCTCCTCCAGTATTATCTCCTCCTGTCGCCGGTTCTTCCGCGGGCATTTCTTCAGGTGTACTACCTTCTACTTCCCCAGTTAAATTTATTGGCCAATATGCAGACCGCATTTGTTCGGTTTCTTTTTGAGAACCACCAATATATTGAATACCATCAATATATTCTTCTTTATTAATAGGCTAAACTATTTGCGACCAAAGTTCATATTTAACTGAAGCATAAATATCGCCGCCAAGAAATACATCAATCTTTGTAGTGCTACCAAGTGGAATGTGGTCTTCATATATAATTTTTAAGGCATCTTCAGATTCTTTTATAGAAGTAAGCTTTCCATTAGCATCTATCCATTGTTCATCATAATAGCCCTAAGTAGTATTCTAATGCCCCAATATATTCTATTTCGCGTACCAGAATGGCTCATCCATTACAAATTCCAATTCAATTTCGCCGCGATAAAGAGTTGTACTTGTTTCATAAGTTATTTCAGAAGCTTCTTCTCCTTCCACATTTCCGCCAACAATAAATGGCACCTTTACTTTTTCCTCAAAAGGAAGTAAGTTAAGCCTAGGTGGAGTAGCAATTCGTGCTAAAATTGCTCTATTTGGATGCTCTGCTAATATAAGTTCTCGTATTGAACCTGCGCGAAACCACTTCTTAAAATCATCCAATTCTCTTTGTGTAATTCCATCAGATACTAGAGTAAAGTTTAATGAATTAGTATGAAAATAAGTGCCCCAGTAGAATTGCCCGGGAATTGTATCGTATGTTGACGTCAAATCTTCAAACGAAGCATAAGCATCACGCTACATCCTATCGCCACTAGTAGTGGCAATTAAATTAAAGTCTTCAATAAATACGGGCACCTCTACGCCGCTTGAATTCTTTTTAGAACCATAAGAAAAACTAATAAAAGAACGATTCATATAGGGAAGACGTTCTGTCCCATCATGAGTCGCTTTATAAACCTAGGTAAGAGGTAGAGTCGGAGACTCTACCTCATTACCGTATAAAGTTGTATAAGTTGCCATAACTCCTTTTACCTCCTTATACTATTTGCCGCACTTGTTTTACGAGCAATACGCATCATTTCATTCAACGCCTATTCGCCCGCGCGCCGTGCGTCATAGTCATTTGCGATTTGTTGTACATTCATATTTACTGTTGCGTTTTCAATTATAAGTTGTTCAGAGGCTTCCTAAGGAGCGACTGAGATACCATCTTTATAAGCTTCATTGTAAGTGTTTAAGAGAGTAACAAGAGAATTGGGTTTGTTAGAAAGAATATTATCGCGGAGAATGCGAGTTTGACGAGCATTAAAAATTCCTTCAGTACCTTTTTCTCCTAATTCATAAATTCCGTGTTTTACAAATCCACCAACAGCTTTCTTAGGAATATTAGCAGAAGCTTTCTTAGAAATATTAGAACGATTTATCCCTTGGTATAATGCTGGATTATCAATATCATTAGGCCCACCTTTACAAGTCCCGGTACAAGTATTATTACATCCAGTTTTACATCCATTTTTACAACTATTTTTTCCGCACTGTCCAACACAACTATAAGCACATCCTTTAGTGCATTCTGCGGCACATCCTCTACATCCATTATTAGAGGAATTATTTGATGCGGCTGATGCAGACGCTGGAGCGGGAGCAGAATTCTGCGTTACAGTCTGAGTCACAGCTGCTTTTTTCTTTTCTTCCTCAGCTTTTTTATCCTTCTAATATTCAGCTCTTGCCGCAGCGCTTGCTTTAGTTAAATCGCCAGTTTCCTCATAAACAGATTCAAATATACCCTTATATTTACCACTCTTATCATAATTAGCACCAAATTCTTTAGTCATCGCATCATTATATATCTTATAATCATTAGCTTTCATTTCTTCACGAGTAGCAAAAGCTAAGGCAGCAACATCGGTAGAAACGTCTTTTACATCTTCACGGAACCCTTCCCATTGTTCTGCCTTAAATAGGATTTCATTCATTTCTGTAGCACTGCCCAAAGGAGATTTTGCCCAGAATTCAGAATTAGCACCCATAATAAAGTTGGTAATTCTCGCGGCAGATTCGTTCATGACCTAATAAACATCGCCCCAAAGTAATCCGTACTCTTTCTGATATTCCAATGTTTCCGTCATAAGCTGAATCTAATCATCCATTCTTTCAATCTACAAATCAGAAGCATTCTAAATAGCATCAATTTGCTATTGCTGTAAATCAAAATATTGAGACCGTTCATTACTATTAATTTCATTCTATAGGTTCGCAATATCCGCTGCACTTCCACCAGACCGCTATAGAATAGCAAGACGCCGCCGCTACTGGTTCAAATCATTTTCCTGCTCCTGATTATTATACATTTCTTGCTCTTTATTTAAAGCATCTGACAAGCCTTGTATATATTTACCAGTAGATTCTTCTAGCTTATCACGTTCATCCTATAGTGCATCAATTTCACGTTGACGCATATCTTCAATAGCTTTAAGAACTTCATCTTCAAGATCCATTTGATTGTCACGCATTTCTTGTAACAATTCATTTTGACTAGTCTGTAATTCTAATAAACTATTTTCGCCTTCCTAGATAGAGTCCCATAATGACTAGGTTTCTGAGGCAAAATTATCCATTCTATCACGCCAAGCCTCAGTAGCTTGCTGATAGTAAGTTTCGCGCTCTTCATCAGTTACATCGCCACTATGGTCAGCATCCAATAGAATTTGTTCACCGTTGCTATTATACTTCATATATTCATCAAAGCCATATCGCTTTAATATATTATATTTCTATTCATTCGTATAATTAGCTTTACCGTTTTCATCAAATCCCATTAAATTGGTTAAGAAGTTCATTGCGCCTTTCTAGCCATTCATTGTTACATCATCGCGGAAATGCATCTATCCATTTTCATCAAATGTATAGAGCTTACCAAGTGGTTCGTTCTTAAGAGCATCAACACGTTTTGTGTAATAATCTTGACGAGAAAGATTGAGTTGTTCTTGCGCGGCAATTTGCTACTTTAAGGAAGATAAGGATTGTTTCTAACTCTAGTAATAATGCTTACCATTCTTATTAAAATCAGATTGAAGTTTAGACCTTAAAGTTTCTTCATGCGTTATATCCTTTTCTAGCTTAGCAATTTCTTGAGTTAAATTATACCAGCGTTCAACGGTTTTAACCCAGGCTTTGGGGTCAACAATTTTATTGCCGCCTCCACCGCCTCCTCCGCCGCCACCGGCACCGGCAAGGTCGGATACAGAAGCATTTCTTAAGGATTCCCACATTGCGCGTAACTATTTTAGCGCAGCTAATGCCGCAGAAGCGCTAGCCATTGCTGGACCACCATCTACATTACCAGTGGCGAAAGAAATTGCATTGCGTTCATTCGTTACAGCGTGCCCGCGCCCGTTAGACATTCCTTTTGTTAGTAAAGATTGAGTTTGTAGATGATTAAATACAATTGCATCATCGGCTAAATCTACCATTTCAGGGCCGCTCTAACCAACAACAAAATAGCGTCCTTTAGACACTACTAGCTCTGGACCGAGTTCACCCATTAAGGTACCTTTAGATTTGGCAAGGCCAACTGTTCCTGTAGCAGAAATATAATTAGTAGTTAATGTTTCTTTATTGTTAATCGGTGTTTTACTACGCCCTATATTACCCTTAGCCTATGAAACAGATGCCTATACAGTAACTTTATATGGGCCGCCATTAACTAATTTATCTAATGCGGCTTTAATACCCATAATTACACTGGTTGCGCTATTTGTCGCCGTAATACTAATAGAAGCACGCATTGCGCTGATTGCCGCCTTAGCATCTTCACCAGCATCAATCGCATCACGTTCATCGCCATCTATTTTCATGGTTACGGGTTCGTCGCTAATTTCTTTTTTCGCATTCTCAACAGCTTTAGTATCAGGTTCAAATTTCGTAACTATAGTAGTTATATTGGTGGTTTCAGTGGTAGTCTATGCTCCAGACTCCTAATTTGGCTATTGCTATTGCTAAGGTTTATTAAGTGAATTAATACCTTCAGAAATAGTTCCCCATTGGGTATTCTATAATAATTGAGCGGCGTTAGCCAAACGCTCCATAGCAGCTGCTAATCCATCTAATCCATCAGTTTTAATATTTTCTATCACGCTAGGAAGTGTTTCTAATGCAGCTGTAATAGACTACGTAATAGTATCTTTTAGATTAGTATCAAATCCGAGCAATTGATTTAATTTTTCATTTAACAGTCCCTTATCAATATTTGTGCCATCATAGGAAATATCATCAGTGTCTAATTTAATTTGATATCCATTTTCTAATGTAATTGTGGTAGTTCCTTTTCCATCATTAACAATCTCTTTATATTCTTTAAGTTCTTTATCTTTATTATTATTAAGCTCAGTCTAAAATGTTTTAAGCTTTTCTTTAAACTTAGCATCTTTTGTGGTATCAGTTAATGGCTAACCCTCGCTATTTAATACTTCTGTTTTAACTGCGACATGGATTCCGAATGTAGAATAAATCCACGCTTCTTTAGAATCATAAATTGCCGCCCCATCAATATTATTAGTATAAGCATACTTATACATTAAGTCTAATAATTCTTGCTAATTTTTTGCATCTGTTGGATTAAAATCTTTCCACTCGTCACCAAGGGCACTAAAATCTGCTTTTTCCCAAGTAACATTGCCATCTACATCAGCAGTTGCTTTCATTTTAATTTTTGTTTTTGTGCCATATTCAATGGTTTGTTCTGCTTTTTCACCGGCCCAAGAAATATCTCCTTCACGCTTACCGATATAAGACTAATCCTACAGTATTTGCTTCGAAATTGCTTTGTTCCATTCAGGGCTGCCCTCTTTGTAATGTTTTCCATCCGGACCAACAATATAATCTCCATCTTTGTCATGCTATATTAATGTAGAATGATGTACCTTTAAAACGGTAATTAAATCCTCTCGCGAACCAGAAAAAGAACCATTTAAATAATCCTAAATCTATTTAACTATCGCAGTTCTTACTTTTTGATCATCTTGTATTTTATGGCGATTTTTATAATCTTTAACAGCTGCCTATACATCTTCATCTTTCCAATTAGCAGCTTCTACAACAATTCCATTAGATACAGTATAAGTAACATCATCAACTGTAATATTAAAATCGTCAGCAATTTCGCCAAATTTCTTGCTATTTAATATTTCTTGTAAACTTTTCCCAACTTCATCAATATTATAATTTGAATCAATCGCGGCCTAATATAAAGCATTAAGAATAGCCGCGTCATTATCAGTCCATTCACTAGCTTCACGATTAAGCCAATCTACCATTTTTTGTCCATCAAGAGTAATACTCTCAGCAATTTCTCTAGATTTTGTGCCATCCGCTAAGAATTTTTCTCGCCAGGTTTCAAAAGTATCCGACAGCCTATCGCCATCGCTATCTAAATTTTTATCATCAGTTACTATATCTGGCAATTCAATTACCATATCTTCGCCAGCAACATCACCAAGAGATTCCATAGCAACAATTAATTCTAGCATAGCTATCATACCATCTAATGCGGAAATTTGGGCATCTGCAATAGCTTTAACGCCAGATTGAATACCTGTTTTTAGTTCATCTCCGCCTTTAGCTAAGGTCATACCTAAGCCGCCAATATTAACCATCATATCTCCGGTATCTACTGCTGTTAAAGTATCAATACCTTTGAGAATTAAATCAGAAGCTGATTCTAATGAACCATTTAATATAAGAGCATCTCCCTCAATTGTTTTACCAATTTGGATTGGAGTTTTCATTGCTCCAGCCATATTATTAAGCTCATTAACAATGTTATAAAAATCTTCATAAGCCATATAACCAGTTTCAGTATGGCCTTTTGATTTATATTTGGTATTCTTAACTTTATAAGCATCATTGATAGCTTTCATAGCCTAGGTTAAATTCTTTGCGTAATTTAACGGATTATTCTAGCCAGCTGGAATTTTATTACTCATAAAATTAAATGAGTCATCTTCTTCTGTGCTACGAATAGCCACTATTTGTTTTGCTACTTCTAATTCAGCTTTATACTATTCTAACCTAGCAGAGGAGACTTTTTCATCTGCCGCTCTAATTTGCTTAGTCAATTCTTGTATATGATTTAGTAAAGCAGAGGTTGTTGCAAATTTTTCATTTGTTTCTGTTAAAGACTATGATAATTTATCAAATACAATTTTTCCCTATAAATTATCAACTTTACTTAAAGCCTAATATAATTCAATTGCAGAAGCCTAAGATAGCTTTAATCCTTCAACAGTTTCTTCAAATCGTAATGAATGCACTCCTAAATCGGCAGCTTTTGATCTTAAATCCGCTGCTTCAACATTAGTAAGTCCGCCTTCAATTCCTTTAGAAATTGCCTCAACATAAGATTTTAATACAGCCTAAATCGCGTCCTATACAGCTTCTAAACCATCTTCAATTTCTACTCCTGAATATTCTACCATATCTCCAATAGTCTATGCAATACCAAATAAATTAGCATTATCACTAATAGATAGAATACCATTTTCAAAAGTAGCACCATATGACTATAAAACATCATAAAAATAACGAATATTATCAGCTTTTTCTGCAAGCTTGTGCGCTTCTTCGCCTTTTATATTCATGGCTTCAATAATTTTAGCTGTATCAGAAAAATCAAATTCATCTGCACTTAATAATAAATTTTTATTTTCAGCATCAAAAATCTAAATTGTCTAAGCTGTTACTTCGCCAAATTCTTTATAAGACTGCTATATTAAAGTAGATATATAGGTATTTAAATCTCCTACTAATTCACCAGATTCAGTAATATGCGTAAATAATAATCCAACATTTGACAACGCTGCATCAAATTCACTGCCAGCAAAAGTTTCAGAATATAATGTTGCATAGTCATCTGTAAATTCAGAAAAGACTTGCTACATGGCATCCATTGGTACACGCACACGAGAATCTAAGTTAGAAACATTTCCATTATACCAATCTGGTATTATATTTGCTAATGCTTCAGAAAGCTAATTATCTAAAATATTCCAAAAATTAGTAAGATTTAACTAACTACCGCGTTTCATACTAGTAATTTGTTTAACTTCATCGGTAATAGCTTTTTCGGTTTTCTAATTCAATTCAATTAAACTATTATTGTATGCTGTAAACGCGCTTAAATATTCTGGAGTATTTTTAATATATTCTAGGTTTTGCTCTTGCCCTTCAAAAACTTTTGTTACAAAGGCATCCCAATTAGTAATTTTAACCTACCCTAAATAATTTCTTTCTAGTCCATATTCAGCAGCAGTAACTTCATTCATTAAAGCATTTTCAAGAAGTTTATTCTAAGAAGTGAAAATTTTTCCTAGCGCTTCATAAGACATGCCGGATGCATTTTTTAATGATTCTAAAATATTATTACGAGACTAGTCATCTGCATTAAGCATAGAAACAAAAGTATTATTTAAATCAGCAGTTGTATGTTCTGCGTTAGCTTGCATTTGTTTATATACATTTGCATAAGCTTGCGCCATGTCTCCAACTGCTGTGATAACAGCTGTTCCATCCTCTAAAGTTTCAAAAGTATAACCCGCGGCCGCGAGAATTTCAATTGCAGGACCACTAACACTTTCACCAACTTTCTTGCCTACATCAGTATAAGCCGTACGTAATTTTTCAATTGAAGAATTATATACTTCTATTAATTCATCGGATGTAACGTGTTCACCTTTAATCTACTTTAATAGATCGACAGCGTCTTTTCCGCCATTATCAATAATTTCTATGATTGCTTGAGACGCATAATCTTCAGTCTCAGCTAAACCAGCCTATAATTCTTTTCCATAATCCTTATATTTTACACTAATTGCATTACGAGCTATTTCTTTATAATTGCTTAACTGCTTAATCTAATTAAAAACTTTTGTAGCTTCTTTATTGCGCTTGTCAATATTTGTTTCCTTTAAAAAGTTATCAAGTGAAATATTCTATTGTAGGATTGTCTAAGTCTAATCATTAATATAATCATCAATAGCTTGTCCCGATAATCCAAGTTGTTCTAAAGCTACTTTTTGCGCGGCAGTATACTATTCTAAATTACTATTATTAATTACAAAGGTATCTAATAAAGTATCATATTCAAATAAATCAGAATACTAAAGCGTAGAACCTGTAATTTCATTAAATTTAGTAGTAAAATCCTACATCTCTGTAATACTACTTGTACCACTAGTAATTAATTTATTAGCAGAAACAATTTCATTTAATACAGCATCTTGCTAAGCAGCAATATAGCTATCTAATTCACTCTATAGCATTCCTCCAATACTTACGGTAAAAGCGCCAATTTTTGATGCTATCATAGCTATATCGGAACTATTAGTAATAGATAAGATACCATCTTCTAATGTATATGCATATCCTTCAAGCGCTAATTTAATTGCGTCTTCACCATATGTATTTACTAACTAAGTAATATTAATTTTTTCATTTACTTTAGCATTAGATACCGCATCAAATTCAGATTTAATCGCAGTAGCTGTTTTCTTATCATATTCTATCATACTAGTACGATAAGATTTTAATCCTTCCAAATATGCTTCAGAAGTTGGATCCCATCCCATGGTAGATGCAAATGATTCAAAATTAGAAATCATCATTTTGTTGCCGCCAAGATGCTTAATAATACCAGAAGTACGCATCTAGGATACCATTTCTGATGTTAATTCAATCCCAGCTTTAGTATAAATTTCTGCAAATTGAGAATAAGTCATACCCGCAGCATTATTTAGCGCATCAATTGCCTATTGCTCGCCATCGGTATTATCCAAGAAAGTTCCCATTGCTGTATTTAATTCGGCAATTGTTGCTTCACCAGTATTCTTCATCATAGTATATAATGAAGAATATGCATCAATTAAATTCCCAACAGTAGTTATTACTCCATCCTAATTAACATCAAAACCAGCAGAAATTAAAATGTCGATTTGATTTTTAGCAACAATGGAGCCAGCTTGCAAATCTTTTATTGTATTAAATACTGCTTTAATAGGTTCAACTTGAGCACGATATGCCGCTTGAATTTCTTCTGTAGTTAGTTTATCTTTTTTTATACTACGTAAAACATCAATCGCAGCCTAACCACCTGCAGATAATGTTTCTAAACTATTTTCGACTAATTCATTTACACTAATGCCTAAATTAGACGTTGCGCCTCTTAATCTAGATTTATAGTATTTTTCTAAATTACTACGTAAGGTAACATTTTCTTTTTCAGTAGCAGTACCTGCTAAGAATTTACTAAAGTCTAAATTATCAGCAAATAAATTATCAATCTAATTCTAAATATACGCTTGTCTATCTGCTTCTGAACCAAAATTTATATTCTCATTCTTCGCAGATTCTTCAATCATACGAATTGCGTCATTAATATCAAGTGTCCAGCTATTTAAAAGAGCATCATAAATGAATGTAGGCTTTTTATTTGGGAATATCTTTTGAAATGCTTTCTTAAAGCCTTCCATTTCTACCTAACTAGAAGTACCAGTCATTGCTAACGTGCCGGCTTTAGAAATGTTATCAATATAAGTATCTGCAATCTAATCTGTTAAATTATCAAATAAAAATGAATACTAATCTGCGGCAGTGCCTAATGCAGTTCTTACCTTATCTTTATCAATAACTTCTTTTCCATTAACCTTAGTTACGGCGCCTTCTATAGTTCTTAAATCAATTTCAAATTGCGTATTAATTTCATCAATATAGCTACCAGCATCTTCATAATTAGTAAGCAAGTTAGATAATGCTTCATATTTTTCATCTTTATTAAATTCCGTAACAATTCGTCCACGTTCTTGACGTAGTTGCTTAATATATTCTGGATCTTTTTTCTGGTCAACAGCTTCCTTAATCATTGAATCATACCATTCAATTGCTTTTGCATAATTGGTCAGTATATATTGCTATAATTCTTCAGACCAAGTAAAACCATGACTTTTAGCTATATCATTTAAATATTGATTAGTATAGCTATCCACCCAACTACCACGATTAGTAGCGTACTTAAGATAATTCTTAAAATTTTCCCGCGTAAAAGTCTTACTCATTACTCCCTTCTACGCAGTTCCTTTTGCACGTTTCTAATTAATACTTTCTTTTAATGGATTTAATACCGCATTAACTTCTGCATCAGTACTTTCTAATGCTAGAATTAAATTATCTCTAGCATATTCGCTCATTACTTCATAGGTATCATCTTCAATTTTTATACCCATTTTTTCTAATGCAGATTTTAATTCAGGAGAATCTACTAAGCTTACACGAGTGCCGACTTTTGCAGATGAAAGTGTTGATAAAACAGAAGCAAACTATTTACCAGAATCTTTTTTATCAGCGTCTTTAATCTTATTATCTATCCAATCTTTGTATAGCTGTTTATATAATTCATCGCCAGCAATAATTGTAGTTGTAAATGTATCTTCATATGCTTTAATAACATCTTCAAAAGTAGCGGTATCATTCAATTTATACGATGCGGTTGCTTGATCAAAATGGTATATTTCACCTAACTGACCTTTAAGATTTCCTGCATTATCAATATATTGCTCAATATCTCGATCTGGAAAATATGAAGATAGGAATTGATTTAAGTCATCACCAGTAAAACTTCCGCCACTAATTAAGTTAACAGCTGCTTTATTTTTTCCTAAGCCTTTTTGCGTATCAATAGCTTTAATTACTAATGAATTAACTTCAGAAACTGATTTTCCAGCTTGATTTGCCCAAGCTCTTGTTAATTCAATAATATTATCGTTGGTTTTTCCTTCTAATTCTTTTGCTAACTTAGTATTGTCAACACCTTTATATTGCTTATTAGCTGTCTTGTTTTTAACATAATCTAAACCATAAGTAGTCAAATCAGATAAAGCTGAACTTATACCAGATTGATACATCTCAACTGCGTTAGTCCAGTCTGGACTTGAATAAAATTCTTCTTTGCGAGAGTCTTTATTAGCGGCATAATTCTAAATTTTTTCATACGCGCCTTCACCTAAGGATGAATAATCGCCCTATTTCCATTTAGAAGTTTTTTCTAACTAGTCTAAAACAGCATTACTATATGACTAATAATCATTGTAAAGTGTAACAAGCGTCTAGCCGCGACTTAAAAGTTCTTCTGCAACCTAATCAGAATCTACTCCTTCTTTTAACTAACCGGCTTCATCAAAATAAGTGGCATAATCTGCACCAAGTATTAGTTTCTATTGACCTTCATCAGATATCTTCCCTGCTTGTATAGCTTTGCTAATTTCATCAATCTAATCGTCATAATCATCAATATTTTTACCAAATTTTTCTCTTAAAGCTGCTATAGTATCATTAAATTTTGTTGTACTTAAAATAAACTATTCTCCATTTGCCTCAAAGTCTTCAAACTTTAATTTAACGCCTAATAGTTTTTCAGCTGAAGCAATAGTCTTAGATAATTTTGAGCCTTTAATGCCACCAGAAAGATCTGAAAACAGTGATTCATAATCACCCAAATTTTCTGTTAATGCATCATTCATTGTTTGCAAGGTTAAAGATAAATTTGGCACGAAAGATTTAATCATAGGTTCTAAATCTACTTTACTATCTTTCGGTAATTGAGCTTTTATCTCCTCACTGTTAAGCCAAGCCTGAGTTTTTTGTAAACCTTCTTTTGTGAAGCCATTAGCGGTAAAATTTTCAATTATAGAATTACGTAAATTAGCTGGCAAAGTAGCAACTTGGTTATAAAAATCTATAAATTGCTCTATAAATTCATCTGGATTCTAACCATTTTTCTTTAATGTCTATGCCTATTTAATGCCAGCATTGGTTAAATTACGTAAATTTAATGTAGTGGATTTATTCGCTAAGTCTCTAAATTTTTCTACTTCTTCGTTTGTTAACGCCGTTTTAGATTCCTAGTTTAATAAATCATTTAATTTATTATTAACTTCTTCTACAGAAGATGCTGCAGAAGATTCATATGCTTTTTTAATCCAACCTATATCTTTTAATTCGTCTGGTAAATCTTCAATATTATATGATTCAGGATGTTCTAAGATATTTTCTAATTCCTTTTTTCTATCGTCGGTAATACCAATAAACAAGCCATCTATCTTTGATACAATTTTTTTTGCTTCATGTGAAATATTTTCAGGAGAAAAATCTTGACTAGTACTATTAATTTCTTCATATAGATATTGTGTTGCACGATCAAATAAACCCTATGAATCTTTTAAAATAGACTATGATTTGGTGCCACGGTATTCATAATCTAGCTAACTTGAAACAAGAAGACGATTAGCTGTATCTATCTTTTCATCATATTGATAATAATCTTTAGCGCTATTAACTAATTCTCTAATAGGATCCATAAGAGATTTATCTAACTAAAAAAGATTTTCATTTAAGAAATTTTGTAAAGACTCAAAAGTTGATAATACCAATTTTGGGTTATTATTTTCAGCTGCATTATTAATTGCCGCGATAAATTCTGATAACTGTTCTCCATATGTCCGTGTATAACTATCTGTATAAATATCTGTAATACGCTTTTTTGTATTTATATTAGACAGCTATCTAGCAAGAGGACTATAGAACCTATCATAATCATCACTTAGTGATGCCTATTCAAGCTATAATGGATACATAGCTTTCTATAATGCATTATTATCTAAATGTAAATTATTTTTATGATTTTCCTATTCAGTCTTTAAACGTAATGCTTCCGCCTAAGCAGCCCTTAATGTAGCATCCGCTGTCTCATCTCTAGCCTATGCAAGGACTCGTTCAATTGCATTAACATTCAACACAGCTCGATTCTATTCATCATAAGATGAAATAAGCTATGGATAAGTTTCTGCTAATTTATCAACAGCGGTCTAATATTCTTCTGCTGCTTCTGCACTATCATATCTAGTTTTTTCTAATTCTTGTAATTTTTTAATTGAAGTATCAAGAGTATTATAATTTGCTTTTAATTCTTTTGCCTTATTATTTAATTCTTCTGCTTTTGCGGTGGTTTCTTCTAATTGCGCTTCAATAGAATTAGCATTCCAAAGTTGTATAAGGCCAGTTATTATTGAAAGTGCAGCGCTAGCTACTGCATACCAAGGAATTTCTTTTAATTCTTTATCCACATTTGCAACAACAATTCCAAGCATAGAAACAGCTCCGCTAAATGCTGTCATTGCACCAGATGCTTCTTTTCCACCTCGTGTAGTGGTATCAATAACTAACGCTAATCCTGCAAACAACTATCCAGTACTTTGAATTGCATTACCTAAAATAGCTGTTCTACTCTATGCTTGCTAAGCCTGCTAAATAAAAGCCTATAGCATGCCCGCCGCTTGTTTCCCATCTTGAGTAAAATGTTGAAATCCTGCATCACTTATAAAACCAGAAGTTTTTAATTCTTTTCCGATCTAATTACGTATATCCTAATCATTTAAATCCATTTTAGAATAATTCTAAAATCTATTTAATTCTTTTCCACCTATTAATCCTTTATTAATTAATCCTTTCTATAAATATGAATTAATTAATTCTCCCGCGCTAGTAATTGTACCGGACTTTCCCTTAATACCCAATAGCAAGCTATCTACCCAGCTTTCTCCTGCTTGCCTAGCTGCATCATTAGTCTTAGAAACGCCAGAAACTAAAATAGGACCTAATTGCTATGCTAACTTAGCTAAACCAGCAAACGCAACATTTTTAATTAAAGTAATAACTTGCGCAATTGCATTGAGCGCGGCAAGCGGAAATTTTCCAAATAATTTAGGCATACCATTCAATGTATTAATTACACTTTTTGCGCCATCAAGGAAACCTTTCCAAACTGATTCTACGCCTATAGTAGTATAGAATTGCTAATAAGCAACACGCACCTATTCAATTTTAGATTCTAAAGAATCTAATGCTTTAAGTACTTGTGCAGTACCTACATCAGCGCTACTTTCTGCTACAGCAATATTTTCAGCCAATAATTCTTTATTACTAATTAACGCTAGAAAACGAGACTATTGTCTATTACCTGCAAATTGAGTTGCAATATAACGCTACTGGGTTGATTCTAATGTATCCCATTTTTCGGCTAATTCAGTAATAACCTCAGTAAAATTACGGAATTGTCCTTCAGTATCTTTTAACGTTATACCTACAGACTATAGAGCCGCGTCTACTTTATTATATACTAATTCTTCTCCATCTGCATCTGTCATTGCTAATGGATCAGATTTCATCTCACCATAACGGGCAGCAATAGATTTTAAAGCGCTACCAATATTTGTAGCAGATTCACGAGTAACAGCTACCATCGTAGCAATCATAGCAGAGGTTTCTTCAAAACTAGAACCAACAGATTCCATAGAAGAAGCTGTTTTACTCATAGCCACAGCAAGTTCTTCCTATGATACAGCAGTATTAGCAGCTAAATTGGAATATACGTCCACAACTGTTGAAGCTTCGCTCATTTCCATTTTAAAACCACGTAATGCGGTAGTCATATAGTCAGTTGTTGAAGCATAGTCCAAACCTGAAACTTTAGCTAATTTTAATGTTTCATTAGTTAAAGTTAAGACGTCGGCTGTTTCCAAACCTTGCTGATAATAAATCTATGATACTTCATATGCGCCTTTAATTGTAGTACCATAAGTTTGCGCCATTTTACTATACTAATCAATCTATCCCCATAAATCACTGGTATCCATATTAGTAACAATAGAAATACCATTCATTACGGTATCTAATTCTTTAATATGCTATGCAGCTTCCTAAACAGCTTTTCTTGTTAAATTTAAAACTTGATGAAAGCCCATAAAGTTTGCTATCATAGTTTTCATAGAATTAAATGAATTTCTTATCTATTCCATTCTTAAAAATTCTGCGCTAGTTTCTTGCAAAGCCGTTCTTGCCTGCCCTAATCCCGCAGAAAAATCTTGCATGGAATTCTTATAATTACTATTAGTAGTAATGTTCGCTACAATTGCCTAACGCAGCGTATTCATTTTTCCAGTTAATTCATCAATTTTAGCTGTATTTGTATTCTCAGCAGGATCAACTGTAGTATTTTTTAATCTATTAATCTCTTCCTATAGTGCCTAATACTATTTTAGCTATTCCTATAATTCATTAACAGCTAGCTATGTTGTTGCTTCGGTCTTTTTACTATTTTTCCCTCTAGCAATAACTGCTTCAAGAGGATTAATCTAGCCTTTCTTTCCCATTTCCTAAAAAGCTTTATTAATCTCTCCAATAGTTTTATCAGCTAATCCTTGTAACTCTCCAGGTGTTAAACTAAACATTTCTTCCAATTCTTTTAATAAAGCTTGTTTAGTAATACCATTATTCCAAGACTTAATTCGTAAACCTTTTTCCGTCTAAGAAAGATACTTATCAAAGATACTATCTCCTAAAGCTTCTCTAGTTAATCCGCCATCTGAAGAAGTTAAAGTAGTAGCGCGTTCGCCCAATTCAATATTAGATTTTAAACGGTCAAACTATCTTTTCTAATTTTCAACACTTCTTTCTAAATTTTTAACATGCTAATCAACTGCAATTTTAATTTCATCAAAATCCTTATTTAACACGTCTTTTCTAGGAATTAACCCTAATAAATTTTTATTATCATCATTTGACAGTAACTATTTTTTAGTATCTTCTTTTAACTATTTATAAGATGCACGTATCTAATTTATTTCATCATCAAACTACTATAACTCTTGAGTTTGCTATGGAGTTAACTTAATATCAGAAAATTTTAAGCCCTCCATTACAATTTTCATTCTCGCGGCGGACTCTTCTAATTTATCTAATACTTTTTCTGCTGAATTAAACTATTTTTCAGAAGAAAAAGGCTTAGAAATCTACGCCTAAAGTCTAGATGCTTCAGAAGACATCTATGAAATTAATCTATTTAAATCTTTCCAATTTTTAGTATTGGGCTATAAATTATCTAGTATTTTCTAAAAATCACTAATAGAATCCTGTATTACCTTTAATCGTACAGGGACACTAATTTCATTCATGTTTATACCCGCCATACTAATTCACTCTCCTTTTATCCCTTAAAATAAAAAAAGAGCCACTTTCCCTAAAGAAAGTGGCTTTTATATATCAGCATCTAAGTCTTCACCCAAATGCTAAATTTCAACTATTAAATCTTTATCGTCACCGACAGTCTCCGGCAACCCTATTATATCAAATGCGGACACTGTTGGA
>OCVV011325518.1_pt1 | contig 24948 bp, 21 predicted proteins | sample 1539721 | NCBI WGS metagenome assembly OCVV01 (sample SAMN02144230, study PRJEB22623) | gut metagenome | biome: sheep rumen | host: Ovis aries | place: New Zealand
CTGATCTCCGACCAGTCAAAGCCAGCACTTGCCTTGTTTACAAGTATATCAACTATTTCATCGGTAAATGGCGGAATTTCTATCTTTTCGTCAGCGAAGAGTCCACCGTTAACGTATGGGAATGCTGAAAGCTCATCGTCCATATACGGATCGTACTCGTCACGCTGCTCCTGTGTCATATCCAACACCTTGAACAGCTCACGGAGCTTCCTGTGAACTTCCTTTACCGGAAACTGTTTGAGGTACTGACCAAACATCTCATGCTTCGGGAAAATCTGCGAATCCTCAGCGTACAGGCAGAAAACGAGTCTTACGCAAAGCATATTGAGACTTTTCAGCGTTTCGGGACTGTCGGGATTCTTGTACTGCTTTATGAGAGCATTGTACAGCTTTCCGACAAGTTCACCTGCATCAATGGATATTTGTTCCTCTTTTTTCAGTATTTCCGACTTTTGCTCAACGATAAACTGTAACTGGTAGAACTGCTTCGGCAGGTCTTTCAGCAGTATCTCGTCAGGCTCACCGTTTGGCTTGTTCATGTTATAAATGAGGATACGCTCGAAGTTCGAGACGATTATCCACCTTGCTCGCTCTTCATAGGGAAGATAATTATTGTAGCGGAATGCCTGACCGTAGGGAGTGAGCTTCTCACCGTCCGACTGCACTGCGGTCTTGCCGAGCTTCTTTTCAATGCTTTTTTGCTCTATCAGCACCTTTGTAGAGGGGATAAAGCCGTCTATGAACTTGGTGTTCTTCTCTATCACAACGGGCTTTTCAAACTGTATAATAGAAGTGGGATTTTCAACACCCAGTACGTTTTGCAGCAAATCTATCCAGAAAAGCTGTGTTTCCTGCTTCTCATCGCCTTTTCCTTCCCAGCGTGAGACGAATTCCTTGGCAGCTTTTATTTGTTGCTTTTCGGTCATTTCAACCATCCCCTTATATTACCATATTTTATTTATTATATCACACTTTGCTTAAATATTCAAGTGGAAAAGGCGCATTTTTAAACGATTTGTCAATCAGAAGTACAAGTTTAATTCGTTTTATTATGGACAGGGGTTCAATTCCCCTCGCCGACACCATAACCCGTCTCCGCCATTTCGCCATCAATTTCAAGAGAAAGTGTGCTTCTGAGAATAGGTATCATTTAAGGTAGGTCACGTTCATTTGCATGTTGAACCCACAAACTTTTTCAGGACACCAAGATAAAACAAAATCCCCAAATATCGTTATTACATGGTATTTAGGGATTTTTGTAACCTTTCCGGTTACGCATATTCAATTGGTGGAGGCGACGAGAATTGAACTCGTGTCCGAAAACCCATTCATGCAACTTTCTACGAGTGTATTTTACCTATTAAGATTCCCTGAACTAACCGCCGATAAACGGGCTGAAAACTCAGGTAGTCCGAATACAGTTCAACGGCACGGACACGCCGAAGAATCGTTCACCGTTAGTCAATGCCCATGTGAAAGTCACGGTACTCAATCACAGGACAGTAGCCGACTTAGGCAGCTACCTGTAAAGCGTTGTTATGGCTTACAGTGATATTATTTCTAGCGTTTATATTTAAACGTGGCGCAGATTAAGGAGATTACGCCGAACTCCACTCGCTTATCACACTTCAGAATCCCCGTCGAAACCTTTACGCCCCCATGAGGATAAGTATATTAATATTATACACTAAAAAAACTGATATGTCAACAGTTAAGTTACAAAAAAAGGTTACAATTCAATTAAATCTGATATAAAATTTTATAATTCCTCGCTGTCATCATCTTCATAATCTTCATCATCTTCATCATCGTCAGGTGAATCATATTCAACGATATCGAGATAGCCGAAGAAAACATTATTAAATGGGAAATTATCCTGAATTAATCGGATAACGGAAGTGATAATATCGTCATGTATTGAATAGCCTTCAACAGTAATTTTTACATCTTCATTTTTTCCGAAAGAAATAACCCATTCAGAACCGCCGTCATCATCGTTTTCTGAAAAATACACATCATTTTCCTCATCATATGTGACATTCATATCTATATCAGAAATCTGTGCGAAAAAATCCGCAATATTTTTCCGAGGATATTCAAATTTCTGAACGTCCTCGCTGCCAAATTCGTCAATACAGGAATAAGTCAGGGAAACACCGTCTGCATTTTCCTCAATATTTATTACACACTGACCGTACATCATAACAGCCGCCTGTATTTCAATCCATGATAAATTTTCAAGTTTAATATTCATAGCCGTCCTCCGTTCAAGGTACAAATACGCTTAATTAATCGTATCACGTTCTATAATAATATTATACAACATAAAAATACATATGTCAATAGAATATGATAAAAAAGCTGAATTTATTTTAAAATTCAAAAAGTTGTCATGATGAAAAAATTGTGAAATCACTTTACAGCAAAATTTATTTGTGATATAATATTCTTTCGTAAAGGATAAATTTAAGGGAGATATTTATGAACAAAGGAGAACAAAGAAGAAAAAAAAGACGTGGGAAATATCATGCAAGATATGACAGGATAATATTGCTTGCACTTTTATTTATTGAAACGGCGGCAATAATATTTCTGGGCATAAGAGTTTATCAGCTTGAAAAAAAAGAAGAATCATCGTCTGAAATACAGGAATTTTCCGAACAGACAACAGAAAATATACCCGAAGTTACAACAGAAAATATAACCGAAGTTACAACGGAAAATATTACAGAAATACAGACAACCGTAACAACAACGGAAGTTGTGGAAACTGTTGCGACAACTACAAGCTTTACGGAAAATTTTGAAACGGAAAAATATGAAGATGATGATATATACGAAGGTATGCTTGCTATGGTAAATTCCGAACATGAATATAAATTCACCGAAGATGAAGATAATTTCGTCAAGGTAATGGAAAAAGGAAACGAATTTTACAACGTCAGCGAAAATGACCTCAGCCTTGAAAGTGAAACTGTTGAATATCTCAATCGCATGATGAAGGATTTTGCCGAAGATACAGGCATGGAAGATACAAATATATGGGTAGTTGAAGGACGCAGGGATTATGATACCCAGAATGATATATATAATTCAGGCTCATCAGTTTTCAAGGCAGGATATTCCGAATATCATACAGGCAGAATATTTGACCTTGCAGTATTTGAAGATGACGGAACATCGTATTATTTCAGTCCCAAGGACGATTATGAATGGTTTGAGGAAAATGCCGCAAAATATGGCTTTATAGTGCGTTTCCCCGAAAATAAGGAGGAAATTACAGGAGAACAGTACAGGGCGAGAACATACCAATATGTAGGAGTGCCTCATGCTGAATATATGTATGCGGCAGGTCTTTGCCTTGAAGAGTATATAGAAATTGTAAAGGGTTATAATACTGAAAGACCTCTGGAATTTGGTGACGGTGAACATGAATACATGGTATACTATGTCAGCGCAAACGAAAAAAATGAAATTCCCGTGCCAAAAGATTATCAGTATACAGTTTCAGGAGATAATTCAGGCGGTCTTATAGTAACAGCAGTCAAAAATTAATGCGGAATTATTTAATTTCTGATTCCGAATTTATTAAGTATGGAGGTAAATTTGAAAAAAATATTATTGATAGTTATGGCGGCTGTTTTCGGAGTGTTTTCTGTCTCGTGCGGAAATGATGACAGAGGTGACGGACTCGGACATCATTACGGGGCGGCTTTGTGCGGAAATCCTGAAAGCCTTGACCCACAGTCTGCACAGGACAGTTCTTCCGCAACAGTCATAAAGAATCTTTACAGCGGACTTGTTTCTGCTGATGAATACGGAAATATAAACTGCTGCAATGCGCTGTCCTATGACATATCACCTGACGGGACAGTGTATACTTTTCATCTGCGTGATGACAACTATTGGTATTTTGACGAAAATGAGGACGATATAATTGATGACAATGAAGTATTTCCCGTGACGGCAGACGACTATGTTTTTGCACTTCAAAGAATACTCGACCCGAATATGAAAAGCCCTTATTCGGAATATTTTTCATGCATAAAGGGTGCGGACAGGGTTATTTCAGGAGAAATTCCGCCCGAAAATGCGGAAATATATGCAACCGACAACTATACTCTCGTTATAGTTCTCGAAAACAGCAACGTTGAATTTCTGCGCCTTATGGCATCACAGGCAGCCATGCCGTGCAACAGGAATTTTTTCTATTCCACAAAAGGCAGGTACGGACTTGATTACAGGTCAGTAATGTCAAACGGTGCATTTTATGTTTATCAGTGGTTTTATGACCCGTATGGAGTGAATAATATTCTTTACATGAGAAAAAACAAGCAGAATGAACGTGACGATTTCAAAATATGCCCGAATTATTTAAGCTTTACTATCGAGAAAAATGAGGAGGATATCAGACAGCTTTTCAGAGAGGGCGAAATTGAATGTTTTACCACTCTCGATGCGGAAAGCTATAATTCAAGAAAATATACGGTAAATCCTTCACGCTCGATAACTCTCGGACTTCTGTTCAATACAAAAGAGGGATATTTCGGAAATTCCGATGTAAGAAAAGCTTTTGCGCTTTCAGTCAGAAAAGATAATCTTGAATATGAAAATGATGATATCTGTACCGCTGACGGAATAATCCCTCCCGCAATGACCATGCTCGGAAGAAGTTACAGGGAATTGTCATCAGACAGCGTATTCAGACAATATGACACGGTCAAGGCTGTTGAACTTTTTGACAAGGGAAGAAAAAATTCAGGTTTCGACAAAGTAAAGGATATAAGAGTCCTCGTAAATGCTGATACTGTAAATTCAGCCTGCCTGCAAAGTATATTAAAGGAATGGAAAGACTGTTTTGACTGCAATATAGGCGTTGAAGATGTATCATCAGACGAGTTTGAAAGAAGAATTTCGGAGGGAGACTATTCAATTGCCCTTTATCCGCTTGAATCAGGATTCGCAGGCGGAGTATCTTTCATAAAGGATTTTGAAAACAGGGAATGTCTTAAAAATAAAGTATCCGATATGAAACTTTCCGATACTCTTATGAGCTGTACAAGTATAAATGACCTCGTTGAAAAATATCAGACCGCTGAAAAATTAATCCTCGATGAACTTGTATTTGTGCCTGTATTCTATAAAAATTCCTATCTGATAACGGGAGTTGACAATGAAGATATAGGCTATGACCCGTTCACGGGTGCAGTTGATTACAGAAATGCTAAAAATTATTCATAATTTACAACGCATAATTCATGATTTATAATGCATAATTATAGTGCCACTTTAAATTGACAGGGGGACTTGTATTATGAAGTTTATAAATTCGGCTTTTGCAGTTTTTACAGCATTTACAATGCCATGCACGGCAGTCTATGCTGTTGACAACACTAAAATCGGCTATGGTCAGGGGACTGCCGTTGACAGTATGAACCGACCTGTTGACGCAGTTAATTTCAATCAGAAATACCTTGAAACAGGTGCGTATGCCCTCACAAACGACAGCACAAGAATTATAATTACTTTTGACCAAGGCTATGAAAACGGCTATACCTCGCAGATTCTCGATACTCTTAAAGAAAAGAATGTCAGTGCGATTTTTTTCCTTACAGGTGACTATGCCAAAAAAGAGGACGCTCTTGTAAGAAGAATGATTGACGAAGGGCATACTCTCGGAAATCACGGCATGACACACGCAAGTATTCCCGAATTATCCGAAAAAGGCGTATGGGAAGAAATAAATTCCCTCCATGAATATGTTCTTGACAAGTACGGCTATGAAATGCAGTATTTCCGCTGTCCGTGCGGTGAATATTCGGAAAAGGCTCTCGAAACTGTAAGACACTGCGGTTACAGGACGGTTTTCTGGAGTTATGCGTATGTTGACTGGATAGCCGACAAACAGCCCGACCCTGCCGAAAGTCTTAAAAAACTGACCGATTCCGCACATTCGGGAGAAATACTTCTTTTACACTCCGTTTCTTCGACAAATGCACAGATTCTCGGACAGCTTATAGATAATCTCAGGGCAAAAGGATTTACAGTTTAATTCAGCTTAATATAAATATTTAATTAAGGGGAGGATAGGGGACTATAATTCCTTTTTTATAACTTCTTATAAAAAAAAAAAAAAATTATATAAAGGTTATGAAAATGCAGTTTATACTCCCTTATCCTCCCCTAACTCCGAATTAATGAAAAGGTTGATTAACTATGGACAGTAAAATTTTTGAACAATCATTAACTAAGGATTTCAATAAAGAATTGTGGTCTGTTTTTCTTAAAGCCGTAAAGGATTACAGGCTTGTCACAGAGGGCGACAAAATCGCTGTATGCATATCAGGCGGAAAAGATTCAATGCTCCTTGCATACTGCATGAAGTTATGGCAGAAATACAGCCCGTATAATTTTGAACTGAAATATATATTTGTAAATTCAGGTTACAGTGAGGATAATATCACACAGTTGAAAAACAATGCACAGCTTTTTGATATCCCGATTGAAATATATGATGCGGGAATATTTGAATCCGTCAGAAATTCAGGGAAAAATCCATGCTTTGTATGTTCAAGGCTCAGACGGGGATTTTTGTACAGAACCGCTCAGGAAAGCGGATTCAATAAAATTGCTCTCGGTCATCACTATGATGATGTTGTCGAAACTACTTTAATGGGTATGCTCTACGGCTCGCAGATGCAGACCATGCTCCCCAGAATAAAAAGCAAAAATTATAACGTTGAACTTATCCGCCCTCTATGGCTTGCAAGGGAAAAGAATATCATAAAATGGCGTGACGATAATTCGCTGAATTTTTCAAAATGCGACTGCACTGCCACTGACGGTACGGGCAAAACTTCAAAGCGTGAGGAAATAAGAAACCTCCTCGGATATATAAGAAAAATAAATCCCGATGCAGACAAGCATATTTTCATGAGCAGTCACAATGTAAATCTTGAAAATCTTTTTTCATACCATATCGGAGAAGAATATCACAGTTTTCTCGATGAATTTACATGATTTATAAGACGGCTGAGAGTGCTGACGATATCTGATTTATCTATTTTATTTTCCTTTTCAAGAATTTTTACAGTTCCCGTTATATCATCAGTATCTTTTTTTTCAAGGATATCTCCGCTGTCAAAAATAACGGTACAGTCAGGAGATACTTTCCATTCATTGAGAAGAAATGCAAGTATACTGATTTCATCGCAGTTATTGAGAACCACAAGTTCGGTATGACCTGTAAAAATTTCCCTGCCTGTAATTTCTTCTGCGGACTGTTTTGCATTTTTGATATCCGAACTGAATTTAATCATGTCATCATTGAAAAAAGTCATAATTATATTTTCACTGTCAAAAGATATACTTCTCAGATAATTTCTTGTATATACCTGACCTGCCGAATTACAGCCCGTGAATAATATCATCATTATAAAAGAAAGTGCCGTGAGTTTTTTCATGTTTTTCTCCTTAATGAAAATAAAGGTATCACAAGTGCGGATAAAATACATATTGCAGGAATAATCCCCTGAAAAGAATTTCCCTGAAAAATAAATGCACTTGCTATTGAAAGAGACAGGATAATCATGCTTATATATTTTTCTGCATCTGAAATCGTCTTTACAAGATATACCGCAAGGGCAAGCTGTAAAGCTGCCGAAAATGCCCCGAATACAGAAAAGATTATCAGAAAGAGAGAATCTATTCTCTGTGAAGGAAAAGGCTGCGAAAGATGTGCCGACATCACTGCGGGAAAGTCTGTTATCTCCATGATACCGCCTGTAAGAAGTATTGAAGTTATCAGAATGACAGCCGTTATTAAGGCTTTTGCACAAAAGTATATCATTGAATTTACAACAGCATCGCCCTCTGTATTTCCGAGGAGCAGGACAAAACTTCCGAGACTTCCGCTCAGGGCAATGCCTTTTGAAAATTCATTCAGAAAATTTTCCGAATGTGAAAGTTTAAGGTTGCCGAAATTACTGTCAGTCAATGCACTCACCGCAACAATAACAATACATACTCCTCCTGCCGCAGCCGCTATCAGCGATGAGCGCAGGAGGGTTTTCATGCCTGCCGCAGTCATATACAGACAGACAATTCCAAGTGCCGCCGAAACCGTGAATTTTCCCCATGTTCCCGAATTTTCATAAGGGATATAAATTACTTCCGAGGTATTCCACAGCATTGAAAATATCATTCCGCCCCAGAGTATCAGATATATTATGAAAAATATCTGCACAGGCTTTCCGCATTTTTCAATTGATTTTCCTTTACGGACTGAAAATGCGAGCGGAAAGGCAAGTATCATCTGCAATGCCGTTCCCCCGATAAATCCCCATACTGTCATAACAGATATATTTCCCATAAGACAGAAAAGCGCAAATACATCACTTATCAGCAGTACAGCGGAAAACCTTGTTTTTGTCAGTTTATTCATGGTATTCCTCCACGGTAAAGCCTCTTGACTGCATTTTTTTAATATCCGACCGCACCGCAGTATCTCCCATTCCCGATGACGAAAAAGGCGATATTGGAGCAGTAAACGGAAACCCATAATTTTCTTCCGCACATATATTTGTCAGTACAGCACAGCCGAGCAGACTTATTCCGAAAAGTCCGAATATACTTCCCGCAACAAGAAATGCAAATCTCAGCACTGTTATCTGCTGATTGAGTTCAGGTATTACAAATCCGCTCATAACGGCAAGTGCGGAGACAGTCAGCAGGGGAGTGCTTACAAATCCCGATTTTACAGCCGCATCACCTATAATAAGACCACTCACAATACTTACAGCACCGCCCACGGTTTTTGGAAATCTAAGCCCTGCCTCACGGATTATTTCATACATAATCAGCACAAATAAAGTTTCGGCAGTTATGGAAAGCGGAGCATCTTTTTCCGCCTCGACAAGAAGCATAAGCATGGTACTGTTGAGAAGTTCAGGGTGATACATGACTATTGCGGCATATACCGCAGGCAATAAAGATGCTATCAGAAAAGCCGCATATTTTATCCAGCGTATGAAAGTTGAATAATACGGCTTGAAAGCATAGTCATCAAGAGTCTGGAAACTTTCGCAGAATAATTTCGGAATTGTTATCGCAAAAGGTATTCCGTCAATTAAAATTCCGACTCTGCCTTCTATGAGTTTTGAACACAGCACATCAGGTCTTTCGGTAGTGCCTGTGGGATTGAAAAGCTGAAAGCCGTCCCTTTCAAGGAATGGTCTTACATAGCCTGTCGAAAGAATTGATTCAAGTTTTATGCTGTCAAGGGAATTTCTGATATCTGATACAAGCTTTTTCGGAACTCTGTCTTTCATATAGCAGATACACAAATCAGTACAGCTTTTTTCGCCTTTCTGAATAATTTCCATGACAAGTTCAGGAGTTTTCAGCCGTCTGCGGACAAGGGACATATTTGTGCGGACAGTTTCAACAAATCCCTCACGGCTTCCCATAATATTGCTTTCGCCTGACGGTTCCTGAATACTTCTTGATGCATAGCCCTGAATACCGAAGGCAAGAGCATAATTTATATTGTCCGCAATAAGTACCGCAAAGCCTGAATGTAAAAGCCTGAAAAGCATTTCATAATTGTCTGCGGTCGGTCTGTCGGACGATAAAAGCATATATTTCCTGATATGGTTAAAAAGTTCATGGGAATCCTTTTTCTGCGGAATTTCAACAATCGGTTCAAGTACAAGCTCACACATAACCGCAGTCGAAAACATACCTTCACAGCATACAAGAGCGCATTTTATTCCGCCCGTTGTAAATTCATTGATTAAAACATCTGAGGAATTTCCCGAAATTTCCTTTATTTTTTTAATATTTTCCGAAAGACAAGAGATTATCGGAATATCATGACATTCCATAATATCACCCCGCATTTATTATTGCACACATACGGAAAATTATGCACAAAAATAATATGCTCCTATTGACATGACGGGAAATATATGATAGAATTTCTATTGATACATGACTCATGTCAACGAAAATAAGAGAAAAATGAATGAAGAACGGGGAAGATAATATGTTAAAGGAACAGCTTGAACTCTATGGAGATGTAAGCCTGTATTCTCAGGGACTTGCTTCAATAATGGCAGATTTACAGATAAAAAAATGCCTTGATGCAGGTCTTATAACAGTATCAAAAAGCGGTGACGGCAGGGAAATAGTCTGCGACAATAAAACTAAAAAATGGTTTATCCATTCAGGCGGATACGGCAACAATACTGTCTATTCGTGGCTTCTCGGAGCAGCCGCAGGAGATATTTCAGGTTCTATATACGAACACCATAACATAAAAAGAAAAATCGGCGAAAATATGCTCTGTACTCCCTATTGCCATTTTACAGATGATACCGTCATGACCTGTGCGGTCGCAAAAGGTATCATGAACGGCATAGGCGGCATGAATGACGACTGGTACAGAATCGAAGCCAACAGAAAAAAAGTCCGTGAAAAAATACAGCAGTCCGTAAGAGAATACGGCAGACGCTATCCCTCCGCAGGTTATGGCGGAAGATTCATGCAATGGCTGATGACTCCGAATCCCTCGCCTTACAGAAGCTGGGGAAACGGTTCGGCTATGAGGGCATCATATGCGGGCTGGGCGGCTAAATCCCTCGAAGAAGCCGAAGTCCTTGCAGAACTTTCCGCAGAAATAACCCATAACCATACCGACGGAATAAACGGTGCAAAAGCTGTTGCAGGTGCAATATTCCTCCTCAAAAAGGGCGGTACAAAAAAAGATGTAAAAGAATATGTATCAAAATATTACAAGCTTGATTTCAAACTTGATGATATAAGGGCAGAATATGAATTTGATGTATCGTGCAAGGGAAGTGTACCGCAGGCTGTAACAGCTTTTCTTGAAGGAAATAATTTTGCGGAAGTATTGTCAAATGCAATATCAATCGGCGGCGACAGCGATACCATAGCAGCAATTGCAGGAAGTATTGCGGAAGTTATATATCCCATGTCTCAGGAACTGCGTGGCAGAGTAGTTGACAAGCTTGACAGTTTCCTGCTTAGAACGATAGTAAGCGCAGATGATTTTGTATTTTTCAGGTTTGCAGATTTATAAAAAAAGACCGCTGTAAAAGCGGTCTTTATCTTTAATCAGAAATCTATTGCAGGAAATGCCTTTTTGCAGTTGTGGCAGAAGAAGGCTTCGCTTTCAAAGAACGTTTCGGAACGTCTTTTGCAGGCTGAATTTTTACATCTTTTCTTTTCGGATTCGTCATCGGGGCTGAATGTCACAAGCATGGGGAGAACCTCCGCAAAGTTAAGCGTAAGTAATCCGCATATAAGCTCACTGTTGCAATAAGGACAATTCATATATAACACCTCAGTTCTTCATCTCGAACTTTTCACCAAGAACATCTTTATTGTCATCAAGGACAGGCTTGATAAATTCGTTAAGAAATTCATCTACCTGCTGACTGCTTCTTCCCGTATAGCTTTCAGGGCGGAGAACAGCGTCAAGTTCTTCTTTTGTCACCATAAAGAGGGGGTCATTGAGAATAAGTTCGCAGAGATTATTGTCTTTTCCGTAGACCTTTACCTGTTCGCCCGCAATCATGGAATAATCCATAATGCGGTCATGGAGCTGCTGACGGTTTCCTCCTTTCTTTACAGCGTCCATCATAATGTTTTCGCTTGCCATGAAAGGCAGTTCAGCCATTACACGGCGTTTTATCATTTCGGGATATACAACTATTCCGTTAGTCACGTTCATCATTATATTGAGTATAGCATCAACACCGAGGAAAGCTTCAGCAACGGAAATTCTCTTGTTTGCGGAATCGTCGAGAGTTCTCTCGAACCACTGAGTACCTGCGGTGAATGCAGGGTTAAGGGAATCAATCATGACATATCTTGCGAGGGAGGTAATTCTCTCACATCTCATGGGATTTCTCTTGTAAGCCATAGCGGAAGAGCCGATTTGTTTTTTCTCACGGGGTTCTTCCATTTCCTTGAAACTCTGGAGGATACGCATATCATTTGAGAACTTGCTTGCGGTCTGAGCGATTCCGCTGAGAACGGAGAGAATCTGCGAATCAATTTTTCTTGAATAGGTCTGACCTGAAACGGGAACGACAGAATCAAATCCCATTTCATTTGCAATCATTTTTTCGAGGGACTTTATTTTTTCGGTATCACCCTCAAAGAGTTCCATGAATGAAGCCTGAGTACCCGTAGTACCCTTAGAGCCGAGCATTTTGAGGTTATCAATTCTGTAACAAAGGTCATCATAGTCCATAAGGAGTTCATTGAGCCAGAGAGTTGCCCTTTTTCCGACAGTGGTAAGCTGTGCGGGCTGGAGGTGAGTATATGCGAGGCATGGCATATTTTTATATTCGTCAGCGAATTTTGCGAGGTTATTCATGACGTTGACAAGTTTTCTCTTGACTATTTTCATAGCGTCACGCATGATTATAATATCGGTATTGTCGCCCACATAGCATGAAGTTGCGCCGAGGTGGATAATACCTGCGGCATCGGGGCAAGCCTGACCGTAAGTATATACATGAGCCATAACATCATGGCGTGTCTGTTTTTCACGTTCGGCAGCCATTTCATAATCCACATCATTGATATGCTGTTCAAGCTGGTCAACCTGCGCCTGAGTAATGGGCAGACCGAGTTTCATTTCAGCTCTTGCGAGGGCAACCCATAATTTTCTCCATGTAGTAAATTTTTTATCTGCGGAAAAGACGTACTGCATTTCCTCGCTTGCGTATCTTGTACAGAAAGGGCTTTCATAGCTGTTTGTATTTATACTCATAATAATCTCCTTATCTAAAATCGTCAAATTTGCGCTTTTATAGCCTTGCGCTTTCATTCACTCCACTTCGTTACGTTCATTCTCAGCGCAAGAGCGCAAATTTTCCTCTTGGTTTAAAATCGGTTGTATGAAATCAGATTTACTTTTGTTTACACATAATGAATAAAAATTCACCATTCATCTTATTATAACATTTTGCAAATAAAAAGTCAATCATTATTGGAAAATTTTACATATTACACAATATTATCAGGAATTTTTAGGCAATTAATAAAATATGATTTACAGATTGTAATAAATTAAAAAAATTATTTTAATTTCAGCCCTTGACAAATTAAAAAATATGTTGTATAATGCTGATTAATATGTTAAATGCGGTGACGGGAATAAAAGCCTTTGATGTATTCACAGAGAGCTGTCGTTTAAGTCTGACGACTTTAAATTAGAGGAAATTTTCGCCCTTGACCTGAGAGTGAACGGAGCATAGTGGAGTGAACGAAAGGTCAAGCCTCAAAGGCGAAGATTGACGACTTAAAATCGGTGAAAGACAGTATTGCAGAAAAGGTCATAACTCCTCCCTGAGCAGTCGGCTGAAAGTCTTATGGCGATTAGGCTTGAACGGGTTCTCCCGTTACAGAGATATGTGTTTTCTGACACAGATGAGTGGGTGTATTTTTGTACATCAAGAAGAGTGGTACCACGGAGTATAGTATAAACTTCGTCTCTTCCATGCCTTGCATGGGGGAGATTTTTTTATCCTCCGAAAGGCTTAAATCAATTCATAATTCATTATGTATTCAGTTAAGGAGGATTTTTTATGAGAAATTTTGAGAAGTACACAAGACAGTTCTTTGAAGCACCGAAAACAGCTATGAAGTGGACGCAGAAATCCTATATCGACAAAGCACCTCTCTGGTGCAGCGTTGATTTGAGGGACGGAAATCAGGCACTTATCACTCCGATGAGTCTCGATGAAAAGCTTGAATTTTTCAGAGAGCTTGTAAGAGTGGGATTCAAGGAAATAGAAATAGGATTCCCTGCCGCATCTGAAACTGAATATGATTTCTGCCGTATACTTATTGAACAGAACATGATACCCGATGATGTCACAATTCAGGTACTCACGCAGTCAAGGGAACATATAATTGAAAAAACTTTTGAGGCTCTCAAAGGCTGTAAAAACGCAATAGTACATCTCTACAATTCAACATCTATCGCACAGAGGGAGCAGGTTTTCCGCAAAAATAAGGAGGAAATCAAGGAAATTGCCGTATACGGTGCAAAGCTCTGCAAGGAATACCGTGAAAAATATGAGGGGAATTTCAGGTTTGAATATTCTCCCGAAAGCTTTACGGGTACTGAACCTGAATATGCACTGGAGGTCTGTAATGCAGTCCTTGATATATGGCAGCCGAATGAAAATGACAAGGTTATAATAAATCTCCCCGTAACGGTACAGCTTTCAATGCCCCATGTGTATGCGAATCAGATTGAATACATCTGCGAGAATATAAAGTACAGGGAAAATGTAATAATATCACTTCACCCTCATAATGACCGTGGCTGTGCGGTAGCTGATACGGAAATGGGACTCCTTGCAGGTGCTGACCGTGTGGAGGGAACACTTTTCGGAAACGGTGAAAGAACAGGAAATGTTGATATAATAACTCTTGCCATGAATATGTATACTCAGGGAATTGACCCCTGTCTTGATTTCAGCGATATTCCTGCGATAACGGAAATATATACAAGGCTCACGGGAATGAATGTCAATGAAAGACAGCCCTATTCCGGAAAACTTGTATTTGCAGCGTTCAGCGGTTCACATCAGGACGCTATCGCAAAAGGTTTGAAGTGGAGAGAAGAAGGACATACAGAACACTGGACAGTGCCGTATTTACCGCTTGACCCAGAAGATATAGGCAGGGAATATTCAGCAGATGTCATAAGAATAAACAGTCAGTCAGGAAAAGGCGGAATCGGCTATATCCTCGAAACAAGATACGGCTATAACCTTCCGAAAAAAATGCGTGAGGAACTCGGCTACAAAGTCAAAAGTATTTCCGACCACAGACATAAAGAACTCATGCCCGATGAAGTTTATCAGATATTCAAGGAAAATTATGTGGATATCATTTCCCCAATAAATGTTACCGAAACACATTTCGTACAGAAAAACGGCATACAGGCTGATGTGGGCTTTTATTACAATGACAGGAATGTAACCGCCTCCGATACGGGAAACGGACGACTTGATGCGGTAAGCAATGCAATACGTTCGTATACGGGAGCAGACTACAATATAAATACATATTCCGAACACGCTCTCGAAGTAGGTTCTGCATCAAAGGCAGTATCATATGTGGAGATAACTTCATCTGACGGACAGAGTTTCTGGGGTACAGGCATCGACAACGATATTATTACATCTTCCGTAAAAGCCCTTGTCAGTGCAGTAAACAATATGCTCAATAAGGCAAAAACAAAGTGTTGAAAGTATGGATTATAGACAAAAAAATTATAAATATTTATATACTTGTTGATTTTATAACAGCAAAGTGATATAATAGAATAAATCGGGGACGGAATCTCTGTCCCTGCAATCCATAATAAATGAGAAGGAACATTTGATATGAAAATTTCAGGAGCAAAAATCGTTGTTGAAACTCTGATAGAACAGGGTTGTGATACGATATTCGGCTATCCGGGAGGACAGGTTATAAACCTCTTTGATGAACTTTATCTGAGCCGTGACAGAATAAGACACGTTCTCACTGCACATGAACAGGGCGCAGCCCATGCCGCTGACGGTTATGCAAGGGCTACGGGCAAAGTAGGCGTGGTTATCGCAACATCAGGACCGGGTGCAACAAACCTCGTTACAGGCATAGCTACGGCTTATCTTGATTCTGTGCCTATGGTTGCAATAACGGGAAATGTACCGTGCAGTCTCATAGGACGTGACAGTTTTCAGGAAGTCGATATAGTAGGCATAACAATGCCTGTCACAAAACATAATTTCATAGTAAAGGATATCCGTGAACTCGCAGACGTTCTGAGAACCGCCTTCAAAATAGCAAAGTCAGGCAGACCCGGACCCGTACTTGTGGATATTCCGAAAGATGTACAGACCGCTGTATGGGATTTTGAACCGAAAGCCGACCCCGTAAGACCTTATCCGCTGAGATTTGCCTCGGAAAGCAAACTCAGAAAGGCTGCGGAAATGATTAACAGTGCCGAAAGACCATACATATATTTCGGCGGAGGAATTATTTCGGGAAAAGCTTCAAAGGAACTCATTGAACTTTCCGAAAAAGCTGATATACCTATGGGCTGTTCACTTATGGGACTTTCCGCAGTGCCTTCCGACCACCCGAATTTCCTCGGCATGAACGGTATGCACGGTCACTATGCTTCATCAGTCGCTCAGGACGAATCCGACCTCGTTATAGCTATGGGCGCAAGATTTTCCGACAGGGCAACAGGCAAAAAGGAAAGATTCAACAAGAATTTCAGGATAATACATATTGATATCGACTGCGCCGAACTCAATAAAAATATAACTTCCGACCTCACAATAGAGGGAGATATAAAAGATGCTCTTTTCAGGCTCGTATCCATGACCGAAAGCAGAAAACGCCCCGAATGGGACGAAAGAATAAAGGCTCTGCGCTCCGAAGAACTTTCACGCACTGAAAATGCTCTCAGGGCATCATATGAGAAAAACTGTGCCAACTGCATTTCACAATGCGAAAATTCAGGAGTTTCAGGCGAAAAACTTACTCCCTATACAATCATTGACATAATAAGCTCCCATGCCTCCGAAAATGATATAGTCGTTACGGACGTAGGACAGCACCAGATGTGGACTGCACAGAGATATCCCTTTAAAAAGCCCAGAACTCTCCTCACAAGCGGAGGACTCGGAACAATGGGCTACGGCATGGGTGCGGCAATAGGTGCATCTGAGGCTACGGGCAGACAGACTATTCTTTTTACAGGTGACGGAAGTTTCGGAATGAATCTCAATGAACTCGCAACAGCCGTAACTCAGAATACCCCGCTTGTAATCGTCATAATGAATAACGGTGTTCTCGGAATGGTAAGACAATGGCAGACTTTATTCTTCAACAAGCACTATTCAAATACAACTCTCGCAAGAAAAACAGATTTTGTAAAGCTTGCAGAGGCTTTCGGCGCACAGGGAAAGAAAGTCTGTACCCGTCAGGAACTCGAAAATGCCGCAAAAGAAGCGTTTTCGTGCGGAAAAACATATCTTATCGACTGTGCCGTTGACTGTGACGAATTTGTACTGCCCATGCTCCCGCCGGGCGGTTCAATCGAGGACATAATTACTGAAATCAAGTGAGGTGACTGATATGAAACAGTATGTAATAGGCGTTATAGTTTCAAACGTTACAGGTGTACTTTCGAGAGTTTCGGGAATGTTTACAAGACGTGGATTCAATATAGACTGTCTCACTGTGGGCGAAACTGAATCCGCAGGATTTTCAAGAATTACCGTTGCATTTCACGGAGATGACGAAGTAAAGGAAAGAATCCTCAAACAGCTTGAAAAACTCCATGATGTAAAGGAAGTTGAAGTCCTTGACAAACATGAAACCGTTATCCGTGAACTCCTTCTTCTCAAAGTGAGAAATTCACCGTCCACAAGACAGGATATAATGGCAGCGGTTGAAATATTCCGTTCAAAGATAGTTGACTATTCCACAACAGCACTTATATGCGAACTTACAGGCGAAACTTCAAAAATTGACGCATTTATCGAACTTATGAAAACATACGGCATAATGGAAATGTGCCGTACAGGAATGGTTGCCATTGAACGTGGCGAAAACTGCCTGAAAACCAGATAATAAAGGGGGCTTGGGGGAATAAGCCGCCCCTTGACCTGAGAGTGAACGGAGCGACAGCGGAGTGAACGGAAGGTCAAGCCCCAAAAGGGCGGCTCCCCCATTCAAAATAAGCGAAAACTGCCTTAAAACGAAATAAATTCATAATTCATAATTGTTGCTTAATTCCGTCAGTGACGGTTAAGATAATATTATTAACAAAAGGAGAAATTCAAAAATGGAAAATACTGCTAAGGTTTACTATGAACAGGACTGCGACCTTTCACTTTTATACGGCAAGACAATTGCTGTTATCGGTTACGGAAGTCAGGGTCATGCTCATGCTCTCAACGCAAAAGAATCACTCGGCGACAAGGGCAAGGTAATAATCGGTCTTTATGAGGGTTCACGCTCATGGGACAAGGCTGTCGCTCAGGGCTTTGAAGTATTCACTGCTGCTGAGGCTGCTAAACAGGCTGACATCATCATGATACTCATTAACGATGAAAAACAGGCTAAACTCTACAAAGAGGATATCGAACCCAACCTCGAAGCAGGAAATATGCTCATGTTCGCTCACGGATTCAATATCCATTTCGGCTGTATCACACCTCCCGCAGATGTTGACGTTACAATGATAGCTCCCAAAGGTCCGGGACATACCGTAAGAAGTGAATATCAGGCAGGCAAGGGTGTACCCTGTCTCGTTGCAGTACATCAGGACGCAACAGGTAAGGCTCTTGAAACAGCTCTCGCTTACGGTCTTGCAATAGGCGGAGCAAGAGCAGGCGTTCTCGAAACTACTTTCAGAACTGAAACAGAAACAGACCTTTTCGGTGAACAGGCTGTACTCTGCGGCGGTGTATGCGCTCTCATGCAGGCAGGTTTCGAGACACTTGTTGAAGCAGGATATGACCCCAGAAATGCATATTTTGAGTGTATCCACGAAATGAAGCTCATAGTTGACCTTATCTATCAGAGCGGTTTTGCAGGAATGAGATATTCAATTTCAAATACCGCAGAATACGGTGACTATACATCAGGTCCGAAGGTTATCACAGAAGATACAAAGAAAGCCATGAAGCAGATTCTCAAAAACATTCAGGACGGTTCATTCGCAAAGGAATTCCTCCTCGATATGTCAGATGCAGGCGGTCAGGTACATTTCAAGGCTATGAGAAAGCTTGCCGCTGAACACCCTGCTGAAAAGGTAGGCGAGGAAATCAGAAAGCTTTATAGCTGGAGCGATGAGGACAAGCTTATCAACAACTGAAAATTTTAATGTTTTCCCACCCCTCTGTGGGTGGGGAAATATTATATTAAAATAAATTAACCAATACATAATTTGAAATAATTTTTATAACTTTTTGTATATTATAAATCTGATTTTCTGAAAGTGTATAGAAATTTTGATTACAAAAAGTATAAAATTCGCAAATTATTAACAAGTTGTTCATAATTTCTTCATATTATTGCAATATTTTCACAACATTATCACAATAATTTGTTAATATTTTATTAACGAAACGTTCATAAATTCAGGCGTTCCGTAATATTAACGAAATGGGGAATTATTATGAAAGACAAAGGCTACTGGAAATTCAGACTGTCGTTTTCGCAGATATTCGGAATCATTCTTATCTGTGCAGGACTGTTCATGATTTGGTATTTCGGAATCGAAACCGTAAAAAAGAAAGAACTCCCCGATAAAAGCATAACCGATGAGGATTTGCAGGAATATGCCGAAATGCAGGAGGATATGAAAACAAGATGGAATAATGCTCTCAGAATACCCATGGTGATACTCGGAGGAGTCCTGATTCTTGCAAGTATTCCGCTTTTCTACGCTCCCTATGACGACAAGGGTCTTAAACTGCGCTGGAAAATCAAAAAACGTGAAAAACCCGCAGATGATGACGATGAAAACCTTAAAGACCCCGAATTTGATTATCCCGATGATGATTTTGATTTCATTATCCGCCGTGAAATATATGAACTTCTTCATAAGGAACAGCTTGAAAATATAAGGAAAAAACGAAATAAAAAATAAATGAGGTGTTAAAAATGAGCGGTAATTTTTTCTGTTCAGGTACAGACAAAGCTCCCCAGCGTTCTCTTTTCAATGCGCTCGGACATACAAAGGAAGAAATGAATCGTCCGCTTGTCGGAATAGTTTCTTCATATAACGAAATCGTACCGGGACATATGAACATTGACAAAATAGTTGAAGCAGTAAAACTCGGCGTTGCCATGGGAGGCGGTACACCTGTCGTGTTCCCTGCAATAGCTGTATGTGACGGAATCGCAATGGGTCATGTCGGTATGAAATATTCACTTGTAACCCGTGACCTTATTGCGGATTCAACTGAATGTATGGCACTTGCACATCATTTTGACGCACTTGTAATGGTACCTAACTGCGACAAGAACGTTCCCGGCTTGCTTATGGCAGCCGCAAGAATCAACGTTCCGACAGTATTTGTCAGCGGAGGTCCTATGCTTGCAGGTCATGTCAAAGGCAAAAAGACAAGCCTTTCAAGTATGTTCGAGGCGGTAGGTGCATATACGGCAGGAAAAATTTCCGAACAGGACGTTGAGGAATACGAAAATCATGCCTGTCCGACCTGCGGTTCATGTTCGGGAATGTATACCGCAAATTCAATGAACTGTCTCACGGAAGTTCTCGGTATGGGTCTTAAAGGCAACGGCACAATTCCTGCGGTATATTCCGACAGAATACGCCTTGCGAAAGAGGCAGGTATGCAGGTTATGGAACTTTACAGAAAAAATATCCGTCCCCTTGACATAATGACTGAAAAGGCATTTTATAACGCTCTCACGGCAGATATGGCTCTCGGCTGTTCAACAAACAGTATGCTCCACCTCCCTGCAATCGCAAATGAATGCGGTATAGAGATAAATCTTGACATGGCTAATGAAATCAGTGCGAAAACACCGAATTTATGTCATCTTGCCCCCGCAGGTCATACATATATGGAGGATTTGAATGAGGCAGGCGGAGTTTATGCCGTACTGAATGAGTTATCGAAAAAAGATTTAATCAACCTTGACTGCATGACGGTAACAGGAAAGACAGTCGGTGAAAATATAAAGAACTGCATTAATCGTGACCCCGAAATTATAAGACCAATTGACAATCCTTACAGCGAAACAGGCGGTATTGCCGTATTGAAGGGAAATCTTGCCCCTGACAGATGTGTTGTCAAGAGAAGTGCAGTCGCTCCCGAAATGCTCGTCCATAAAGGACCTGCAAGAGTTTTCGACAGTGAGGAAGATGCAATAAAGGTTATCTATGAGGGCGGTATCAAGGCAGGAGATGTAGTTGTTATCCGCTATGAAGGACCCGCAGGCGGTCCGGGAATGAGGGAAATGCTCTCGCCTACATCTGCAATTCAGGGCGCAGGGCTTGGCTCATCAGTTGCGCTTATCACTGACGGAAGATTTTCAGGAGCAACAAGAGGTGCTGCAATCGGTCATGTATCCCCCGAAGCTGTAAACGGCGGTACTATCGCATATGTAAAGGACGGGGATATAATTTCCATAGATATTCCGAATTACAGCATAAATCTTGAGGTTTCGGACGAGGAACTCGCAGAACGCAGAAAAACTATGCCTATAAAGAAAAAGGAAAATATCACAGGATATCTCAAACGCTATGCACAGCAGGTATCATCTGCCGACAAGGGTGCAATCATCAATAGAAAATAAAAAATGGCTTGGGGGAAAGCCGCCGCTTGCATTGAGAGTGAACGTTCAGTGGCGGCATTCTCTCCATTCCACAAAGAGGTTAGAATATGGATAACATCAAAGAATATATTGACAGTCTTGACAAAAATGATATTCCGTGGGACAGAATGGTTACAGCCTACGGTACAGCTAAGGAATATTCCGCATATCTCGATATTCTCAGCGATATGGGGAATATTGAAGTTCTTGACAATGTTCTCGACAGCATATCGGATTTTGAACATCAGGAAACACTCTTTCCGCCTGCTCCGTTTGCACTTGTATTTCTTGTGAGGATACTTGAAAAGGCTCTGAGTACGGAAAATAATCCAAATGCAGACTATCTCGCCGAAAAGCTGGCGGAATTTCTTGAATACTGCTATGAGGCTTGTGACAATGTTCAGAATTCATATGAACATGATGAACCGTTTGAAAACTTTTCGGATATGCTCGATGAAAAATATCTCCTCCCCGAAGATTATGAGGAAGAAGATATAGATGAATTTTTCGAGGAGGACTATGACGGATTGTTTTACAGCATATATTATTATTCTGATGCTGTACTCTCGCAAGTACCCGAAATACTTGACAAATACGGCAAATTCCCCGAAATTTCGGAGAAAATGAAAAAATAACGGAGTGTGATTGAAAATGGGTATGACCATGACACAGAAAATTCTCGCATCTCATGCAGGACTTGACACTGTACAGGCAGGACAGCTTATACTTGCAAATCTTGATTTGGTACTCGGCAACGATATAACATCACCCGTTGCAATAAATGAATTTGCAAAACTCGGAAAAGACAGCGTGTTTGACAAGGATAAAATAACAATGGTAATGGACCATTTCGCACCTAACAAGGATATAAAAGCCGCACAGCAGTGCATGATGTGCCGTGATTTCTGCATGGAAAAAAATATCACCCATTTTTATGATGTCGGAAAAATGGGCATCGAACACGCACTTATCCCCGAAAAAGGTCTTGTCACCGCAGGAGATGCAGTTATCGGTGCGGATTCCCATACCTGTACATACGGCGCACTCGGAGCATTTTCCACAGGCGTAGGCTCAACGGATATGGCATTCGGCATGGCATCAGGAAAGGCATGGTTTAAAGTCCCTTCTGCGATAAAAATTAATCTCACGGGAAAACTGAGGAAATACGTTTCGGGAAAAGATGTCATACTGAATCTCATAGGAAGAATCGGTGTTGACGGAGCATTGTACAAATCACTTGAATTTGACGGTGAAGGTCTTGAATCGCTCACAGTATCGGACAGATTATGCATATCAAATATGGCAATTGAAGCAGGTGCGAAAAACGGAATATTTGCAGTTGATGACCTTACTCTTGAATATCTTGCAAATCACGGTGCAAAAGCTCCTGTTATATATAAGGCTGACGAAGATGCACAGTATGATGAAACAATAGATATAAACCTGTCGGAAATCGAGCCGACTGTTGCATTTCCGCATCTGCCCGAAAATGCAAGGACTTTCAGCGAAATAGACGATGTAAAAATAAATCAGGTGATAGTCGGTTCATGTACCAACGGCAGACTTGAGGATTTAATCGCTGCCGCAGAAATTTTAAAAGGAAGAAAATGTGCCGAAAATGTAAGGGTTATAATTATTCCCGCAACACAGCAGATATATCTTGATGCCCTGAGAATGGGACTGATTGAGATATTCATCGAATCAGGTGCGGCAGTTTCGACACCTACCTGCGGACCGTGCCTCGGCGGACATATGGGAATACTCGCACAGGGAGAAAAAGCCATAACTACCACCAACAGAAATTTTGTCGGACGTATGGGACACTCCGAATCGGAAGTATACCTTGCAAGCCCCGCAACAGCCGCCGCAAGTGCAGTCACCGGAAAAATAACAAGTCCATGGGAGGTAATGAACTATGAAGTATGAGGGAAAAGTCATAAAGTATAATGACAACGTTGATACGGACGTTATAATTCCTGCACGCTATCTCAATACAAGCGACCATAAGGAACTTGCCTCCCACTGTATGGAGGATTTGGACAAAACATTCGTGAGCCGTGTAAAGGACGGGGATATAATTGTTGCAGGATATAATTTCGGCTGCGGTTCTTCCCGTGAACACGCACCAATCGCAATAAAGGCAAGCGGAATATCCATAGTCATCGCAAAGAGTTTTGCAAGGATATTTTACAGAAATGCCATAAATATCGGTCTTGCAATAGTCGAATGTCCCGAAGCAGTTGACGGAGCAGGCGAAGGAGATATCATTCAGGCTGATATGGATAAGGGCATAATCAGAAATCTCACAACGGGAAAAGAATTTAAAACACAGCCTTTTCCCGAATTTATACAGAAAATCATTGAAAACGGCGGTCTTATGAAATCTGCCGAAAAGGGAATTATATGATAAAAAATATTCGCAGTGACAAAAAAATATCATCAGGTAATTTCACATACAGAAACGGTGCGGAAATGAAAGTATTTTTCCCGAACAACATAAAGGAATATGCCGAAAAATGCGTTCAGCACTTCAATAATCTTTCAGATACCGAAATGAATGAATTGTACAGCGGAATAATTACATCATATGAAGAATATAAAAAAGTAAATATCCGCACCGCAAGAAAATTAATTCTCCCCGAACTCAAAAATAAAAGCGACATACTCAGTTACTGTACTTTTGAAAGTATGGAAATCAGCGGTCAGTATGACGAAAACCCCTCCTATTTCATACACGCAAAATCTGACTGGGGATATATCAAAATTATTATAATTGACGGCTGGAAACCATGCGTTTTCAATAACAAGGAATATAAGCCGATTGAAGTATATGAATATAAAATCCCCACGGCAGAAAAAGTTATAGTATTCAATATGGGTAAATCAGGGCTGAGAGACTGTCTTTTTTACAGCGGTATGTTCAAAAATTCCGAGGGGGAGAGCGTTCTCGAAATGCTGTTTTTTGAGGGAGGAAAAAAATTTGCGGAAAAATGTGCTGAACATATCCGTACAATGCCCCAAAATATGATTGAAACTATCTGCAAGGGTATTCTGAATCAGTATGGCTATGCAAAGAATAATGCGGACTTTGAAATGCCTGAACTTTCTGAAATTACTGATATTCTGCAATACTGTTCTTTCAGGGACGCTGATTTGCACTATAATGATGAGAAAATTCCTGCATATATAATCAGCGGTGAAACAAAATGGAATACCTGTTTAGGTATTACGATAAAGGGCGACAAAGTTCTCTATTTAGGCGATGATAAAAATGTCAGTCCCCTGCTTGACGAGGATTTGTACAGGCTGATGAGAGTGAATGACCTTTATGAAAGAAAAGAGATAACATTCCCAGAATCAGGCATATACCGTATGGCAGCCGTTGCATTTTATGAGGGAGGAAAACAATATCACTACCGCTGCGAAATTGATGATGTTAAAGTCGGTGATACGGTAATAATTGAATCATACAGGGAATTTAAGGAAGTAAAGGTCATGGATATATTTGAACAGCATGAGTCTGAACTTCTGCTTCCAAGAGAA
>OCVV011339754.1_pt1 | contig 24946 bp, 33 predicted proteins | sample 1539721 | NCBI WGS metagenome assembly OCVV01 (sample SAMN02144230, study PRJEB22623) | gut metagenome | biome: sheep rumen | host: Ovis aries | place: New Zealand
CAAGCCTCAAGCAGTGCAGGACCCAGCTGCTCAGGATCCTGCACGCAAAACAGTTCCAATGTTTTTTCTGTCAGTTCTTTTAATTCCATTCGTTTGCGCACCTAAATGGGCGTTTAGTTCACTTACTCGCTGTACTCAGCCGTATCAAAGCACTCGTTTTTGATGATTGTCCCACGCTCATCCTGCAAGGTCAACGCTACCGAGACAAAGCTGTTATTTGCGACCGCCTTGCTTGCCCTGTCGTAAAAGTACGATAAGCCGTTCGCCAGTGTCGAACGTGTCGTGAGTGTATTGTTTACAACCCCGTCAGGTCTTTTCTGTAATTCTGTTATAAAATAGTACATAGTGCGTATCTCCTTATGTGACTGTCCACCCTTTGACAGTAGTTATAAAATCCATGAGTGTCATTGATCCGTTTTCATCTGCTACAAATGTTCCGTCTACGTTGTTACCGAGGATTGCATTGATTGCCGTCTTATTGTTAGACTTCAATGCCGTTGTTGCTGGTGTCTGCGGATTAAGAGCGTTTGCATACGATATCCAACTATCAGCAGTAATCAGCGTATTGTTCGGTGTCCAGTCTGCCATGTTTTTTGATATGCTGTTTTCTTTGAATCTGAAACTTTCAATCAGATTAGAAGAGGCAAACAGAAAAGATGTGGCATTGCTTCTGGTACATAGCGAACAGTCAATCTCTCCATATACAGCTTTCAGCTTAGCTGCAGCCCTTGCGAAACTTTCAAGACTTGTTGGTCTAAAACTGCAATCCTCAAACGTCAGAGTTTCTATAACACTGTTGTATCCAACAATCCCGGCGATATCAACACTTGCGCTGAGATTTTTTATTATAAGATGTTTTAATCCCGTACATCCTCTAAACGCATAACCCATAGATTTGATCGTGTTATTTCCTTCAAAGTCAATTATAAGAGTTTCGGGAAGTTCTCTGTCCCTAAATCCTTCTGAGAAGGAGTTCATGTACTTAAACGGATTAAACTCAGCCTTGCCGTATTTACTCGCCAACGTTTCCACCGCATCGCTCAATGTCTCATCTTCCTGCCCTGTCACCTCATTAGCATAGGTGGTGAGCGCCGTAAGTCCATCAACTAGTGGACTGCACCCGCTTGCCGTTTCTGCATCTGCGATTTCCTGCCTGAGTGCACCCACGCCTGTATTGACCGTCACGGGATTATAACCGTCACCCGATGATGTATAGACTCCATCTTCTGTGACCGTCAGGGATTCGATTTCTGGAATGGTAGGCGGAACTGCGACCGTAACTCTGTCATAGCCGTCTATGCCTGTATCTGGCTCATACGTGCCGTTCTCCGTAACTGTCAGTCTCTCAAGGTTAACCTCATCATGTACTTCGACAATTACTTCTCTGCCTATCGTACATTCCGCCTGCACCCCGCTCTTTATGCTGACTTCCGCTTCGATTGCTCGGACGCTACTCATGTCATCACCTCATTTTTTCTGGTGTTTTCGACCTTTGCGGTGATAACAGGTCTTGTCTCGAATCGCTTTCCGTCAGCAACCCCAATAAGAGATATTTCTGCGCTCCGACCTGAGACAAGACTGAGACTTTCCGATTGTGACAGCTCATAGGTCACTGTCTGAGTTTCCGCATCCAGTGTCAAATCCTCAAGGGTTTTGACTATCGGATGTGTCGGCTGATAGATGTGAAGCTCCAGAGCGGTAATTGTCGAGAAGTCCAGTTCTTCTTTGATTTTGATTTGTATTGTGGCATTGGTGCCACGGATGATTGAATCCATATGTCACCCCTTAAAAGAACGTTTAGTTTAGTTTACTTGATGTTGCCTATATGCAAGCCAATCGGCATACACAGTTGGTTCCATTTCAGCCACATACTCGGCTGTTGTGCAGCATATGATATCCCCTGCGGTCACTTTGGCTTTTACATATGACAGAAGTTCCCTGATCGCATTTGTTCCGACATAAATTCCCGAGCCGCTTTGCGTGTTGTCGTAGTCGGCAGGCATTATCTGGTGGAAGCCGATCTGTAAAGCCTGTTTTGAGGATATGGCGTAGTCTATGCGGCTTTTCAGTGTCGATACATCAGAAGCTGTCCATGCGTTTTCCAAGAAGTAAGACTCCATGACACGATTCTCTGAATCGTAAAACGTCTGCTGACCTTCCGTTCCCTGATTATTCCCCCTGCGAATCATTAAGAATGGATAGTCTCTGCAAGCCGTATTATAGACATGACCCCATAGGAATCCGGTGCCATGTATGCATGACGGTGCATAGATTCCGCTGTCATTGTTTACTTTCCACATACGCTCGGCATGGTCTTCAAATGCCGCCTGTCTTGCATCGTCATCATAGTAAGGCACTGCGCCTATGCTTGCAGTTTCATAATTTTTCCATCCGCTGTATGTGGCGTAGTCGTATCCCTTTGCGGCAAGCTCTCTGTGGATTTCCAAGTTAAGATATGTCGAGTCAGCGCCCATTGTTGGATCTGTATCGCTGATATGGTACTGCAAAGTGCATTTTATGCCGAACTCTTCGAAAAGCGGATAACCTACTGCCATGAAGTTAGACGGTACACAGTCCAGATTGAACATGACATGCGCACGCCTCGCACTGAAACCGACCTCCAAAGAATCCAGATATAGTGACGCTGTGCGGAGTGTAGAATCTAACACATGGACAGCTGACACGCTAATGCTCGTAATCGTGGCTGGCGGTGACATAATCTTATAGTAGGACATTCCCGGTCTGATATTTGTACACTCGTAAGCCGTTGTACCATTCAGCTTTACTTTCAGTCTTTGCAAGCCTTCTTTATATTTGCTCTTTCCACCATAACACGGCAACGCATCAACAGGTGTATAGATCCACAGACCGACGGGCTTATTATTTGTTTGGATATTGCAAGTAAATGTAACCCACTCTCTTTCTGCATCTGTTGTTGCAACATTGCCACCGATTGTCGGAGTATATTTTATTGTTTTTGAACCGTTCCTTGTGTGCAGTACCGTTTCTTCTGATACACTGTCTTCATCGGTATACTGCATTGCATAAAATGCATATGGCGTGCCGCTTATATAAGGGCTTGGCGCGCCTGATATGACGTTGCCGTTTTTGTCGTACACAGTGGTAAGCAACATTCCGCCCTTGTCGAAGATGTCTGTCAGCGCATTGCCGTTTTTGTCGTATACTGCCATCAGAATCCACCTTCTCTTGTCCATGTCGCAACGTTGCCGTATGTCGGGTTGAAACTTATATATAAAGTCTCAACGTCTTCATTCATGGTTATCGGATAATACCCATAATCATTACCGGACTGAATCCACGATTCGCCCTGTGTGCAATCCGGGATAGAATCTGCTCCGTTTACTGTGCCAATGTTTCTAGCTAAACTCCAGTTTGCAGAGTTCCAGCCATTAGGAAGATTCAGAACGTCCCCACTCCGCACATTACTGATAGAATAGACGCTTGGGTTCCACGAAGGATTTGTTGAAGTTCCGTTCGTCCCCCATGCGTGTTCCCTTATTAGCACACCTACGTCGACTAAATTTTTCACGTATATTGCTTCATGCGACACCGTCACCGTAAAGGTCGTGGTCTTGCTTCCGTACGTGACCGTTATCGTACTTGTTCCCTCAGTAAGCGTCCCAGATAAGGTGTAATCCGTAACAGGTCTTGTTGTCTGGTCACTCATAAGAGCGGTCACAACCAAGTCTTCTTTTAAATCATCAAGTTCATTTGTTTCATAAATGGCGCCAGACTGAGTGTAAACAGCAGAAATACTCACAAGGTCAGCAGGTGGATAAAAAGAATTTTGCAATGCTGTGATGTATGTCTGACCAGTGGGGTCGTCGTCATCAAATGTAACGTGGTTTACAAGATTCATTAAGGCTGATTTAATGTCGGATGTTAGTCCGCCGCTACTACCCTCAAGAGCTTCGACACGTTCTTCCAAGTCACCCAAATCAGCCTTTAATCCACCAATGTCTTCGGTGTTCTGCTCTACCTGGCCGCTCAGCTCACTGTAATCCGACGGAATGGAGTCAATGACTCCCTGCGCCGTCTCCGCTGCGGCCTCAATCGTCGCCGCGATTTCCGCAATCTCAGCCCCGCTCTGGATGAGCTCATTGACGCGGCTGATCAGTGCGGAGATGATATCCGACTCTGTCTCGCTGTATTCTGTCTGATTGCCCTGGAGCGTGTGGACGATTTCCAGCTTATAAGTTCTCGTGTGCCATTCATGGGTTACAGTTCCGGATCCGTCTGCCTGTACCGCCTCGATAGCATACATGACAGTCCCGTGTTTTCCTGTAAAGCCATGATTCAGACCTACTGTCGAGATATACTCTTCTTCTTCTCCCTCATCGTTCGTTACTCCCTCGAGCGTCATCGGAATGGAGTACTTCTCGCGCTTGGCGTTCTGATAGACAAGCCACCATGCCCATGTTCCCATGTCTGTACCGTCTATCTCTTTAGGGATGTGGATCTGCACATTGTCCACATTGAGATTCTCAAGCATGATCGGCTTCGAGAGGTCGTTACTCATGCTTCGATTCTCGTATACATACAAATTCATTATGTTCATGATCCGCCCTCACTTATGCCGAGAATTTTACTGTCATGCTGCCGTCAACCGCGCACACCGCATTTGCAGATCCGGAGAAGCCGCTCGATTTGGTGATGGTCACCGTGATGCCGTTCGGCCGCAGAGTGACCGTCTTCGAAGCGCTCGTAAGGCTCGACTCGCTTACGATGACTGCGTTATTCGCTTTGACCTGATATGTGCCGGCAGTGATCGTGACCTTCGTCGCCCCTTTGAGCGGCTTTGAGAACGGAACGAAGAACTTCAGGGCCTTTTTGTTGCTGTAGATCTCTCCGCATACCGGCTCATAGTAGAGCGTAGCCGTGTCACCCGCTTTATAGAACACGTCATTGGCTTCCGCCTTGCTGTTCACGGCAATTTCAGCATTCACCGCCTTCCCTGCGATCGAGGATATTGTCAGCGTTTTTGCCGGTTTCGTTATCCCTGTGATCGTCATTTTGTCAAAATTGATCACAAAGATCTTGACCTCTGCGACAAGGGCACCCTCTTCAATGTTCCCCCAAGTCACCGACGGCTCTCTCTTGTTTGCCGTTCCCTTGTAGTACACCCAGCCGACGCTCTCTTCTCCCGTGACCGCGTCTTTTTCGTACCTGAGTGCAATGACGTCCCTCCGGTCAATATCCGCCGACCCGTTGTCGATGCTTACCGTGTCGAATTCCCCGTAAGGTATCCGGCAGTGGACTCCCTGGAATATTATGTCTCCGGAGTTGATTTTTATGGTGTTAGCGTCGACGATCTCCGGCTCGAGCACCATGCCGGTATCCAGGAGATGGTATTGTTCCGGCCCCATGATACCCCTGAGGAGCGCCTGCACGTCACCGGCTTCGATGTGGTTCTGACCGGTATATCCTGTGATGATCTCCATTACGTTTCTCCTTCCAGTTCGTACTCAACTGTTACCTTGCCCGCGAGTATGCGCAGGATCTTCTTTGCGATGGGTTTCGAGACCTGCTGGCCGGTGATGTAGTCCCGGCCACTGATGATGTCGCCAAGGCTTATCTCCGCATCTTCCAGACCGTCACCCGCCGAGGCGTTGAAGCTCTTGCTGTTCATGACGTCCTTCAGCTTCTTTGTGCCGTTCTTGATGAGGTCGGCCGCTTCGCTGTTGTTGGAATCGTAGACCTCGACAAATTCTTCAGCGCCGCCGAAATACTTCGTCTGGCTGATATTCCCGTTCTCGTCAGCGTACAGGTGGACGACCGTCCTGTCCTTCAGGTCTCCCTTGCCGAGGCATATCAGGTGATTGGTCCCCCGACGATTGTCGCACGACTTGAAGTTCATTCGGCCGTCAGATGACATTTCGATCTCTTCTGAGTAGTCCTTGACCTGTACAGCTGATACGCTCACGTATCCTCCGGCCTGCGTCTGCCTGTATGCGATGTCGAGCCTGTATCCCTTAGTGCGGAGCATGTCCATGAGGCCGTCGTGCATGGTACAGTACCGGTCGAAGCGGTAATTCGTCACGCTCACGCCTGTGCTCTGTCCGGACACAACAAAAAGAGACCCGAAGCTGTTGCCTATGATAGAGGCTATGCACGCATTGAGCTCCCCGGAGATTGTCTTGTAATCCTGTCCGGACGGTGGCTCAATGACTTTCTTCCCCATCTGGCCGCGCCAGGTGTATCCCCGCACATATATGACTTTATTGTTTGTGTCCGACTCGATCTCCTTGACTATCCCGCCGAATTCTGTGTCAGGTACGTAAATGCGGCAGTCATACGTAATAGAACCGTCCCAGGATGAGTAGGGCACTGTCAGCTGGAAATCCATCTTCGTGGCAGACAGCTCCACGTCGAAGTTATCCGTTATCTCACGGATCTCCGCGCCTGATGAGTTCGACAGCTGAATGGTCATGTCCATTTGAGCTCACTCCTTTCCTGGTGAAGCGTCAGGTCGAAGCTGAAAGCCCCTGACCAGGTGAGCACATTGACTCCCGGCTGGATCGCCTCGAATATGCTCCGCGACTTTTCCCGGTTGTTGTATTCATTCACGAAACCTATCGACGTTTTCCGCCGGACAGTTTTATTGATCGAATCGATCTCGAGATATTCCCCGTTTCCTACGGTCGTGTTGACCTTGTATACGTTCCCGCCGATCATGATTGACGGATTCACGCACGGTCCATATATCGTCAACAGGAAACTCGTCGGGATATAATGTGTATTGTTGACCGTATTCCTGCCACTTGTGGTCCGTCCCAGGTCGAACGGGAAGCCGATCGGGAACTCGAGCCCCCCGCTCTGCTGGCCGTCGACAGTCTTGTACGACATCGTCTTATCTTCGATCCAGTAAGGATACGGCACATAGAAAGTGAACTCCCGCCCCAGCGTCCGGTGGCGGTTGTCATAATATTTCATCTCCGATTTGATCACGTACCCTTCGGCGTACTGATCGTCGACCCAGAGACGCCCCGGCTGCAGTGTGGCCACGTCGTAATCTGCCAGCTCATAAAATTTCTGGAGCTTCTCCGCCCGTTCTTCCCGTGTCCCCGTCACGTCCATGGTTATGACGTACTCCTTGGCGTCCTTGACCATCCTGTTCACACGGACGCCCTGCGCGAGCACTGTCGTGTCCGGAGAGTATTCGTAGTCATACAGCCCGGCGGTCTTCTTACGGATCCGGACCGCCGCGCCGTCCGTGAGGAGCATTTCCCGGCCTTTGCTGTTGACGTATTTGATCACCTGGCTCATCATGCCCCTCCTACAGATGCGATCACCCGGGCAAATTCCCGGTTGTTGTAATTGATGCTCAGATCCGCGTTCCGGAGTGCCTGGGTGAAGGCCGCCACAAGCACGTTGTAATTCCCGGACGCGGACGCATAACCTGCCTGGCCTGTTCGGAAGGACGCAGGATCCTCAAATGTCAATGTGCGCTGCACGGCAGAACGTACCGCACGCGCCCTGCTCTCGATGCCGCCGATAAAGCCTTCGTCGGCGTATACGCCGATCTGATGGAAGACCCTCGACGGGGACCGCTCGCCGAGCGTGCTCTTCGCGGCCGAGACAGCTGAAGCTGCCACGCTTGCAGCCGCATTGACGACAGCTGACCGTCCCGCGCTGATGCCGTTGGCCAGACCGATGCTGATGTTGTACCCGGCCGAGTAGGCCGCTGCCTGCTGCCCGCCCATGTGGGAGGAGACGTTCGCTGCATTGGCCAGGGAGACTGCTGCCGACTGGACGGACGGGATCCCCGATCGGATGCCGTTGGCCAGTCCAGTGGCTACATTCATGCCGGCGGTCCTGGTCTTTGTCGACGCAGCGCCGGAAGTGCCCAGCTGGCGGTTGATCGTGTCGATCGTGCGCGTAGCCATTAGCTGTGCGGCCGTCTGGACCATCGGGATGCTGGCCGTGATGCCCATCTGCAGGCCCTGTCCGACATTCATGCCGGATTCGCGGGTCTTCGTGGACGGGCTCGCGCATCCGAGTCCGCGGTTCGTCCCCTGAATCGTCTGTTCGCCGAGCTGCTCACCGGCTTCTGCCGCCTGCCCTGTCGCCGCGTTAATGCCGTCGACAAGGCCCTGCGCGGTGTAATTTCCGGCCTCGTTGGTCGCCGCGTTGAGCTGCTCGCCGAGTGCCTGGAACTGCTCCTGCCCTCCGGCGGCAACCGTGCCGACCGCTTCGATGAGCTGGTCCCCGGCCGCGTTTGTGAAGCCCTGGATGTCAAGGCTCTGGTTCCAGAGAGCGTTCGCCTGCGCGAGTTCCTCGGATGTCATCGAGTTGAATGTGTTGACGTATCCGGCTCCCTGCGGGCCCATCTCCGCGAGATGCTGGAGAAGGTCCTGATTGATGCCCTTCTCGGCGAGCTCCGCGAGGTTCTGTTCCCACTGGGTGACGCCATCGACCTGCGACTGCATGTTCTCGAGCATCTTCTGGGTGGAAAGCTCCGTCCCGGCGTTGAACTCCTCGAACATGTTCATCTGCGACTCAACGGATTCCTGCACGGATTCCTTGATCTGGTTCACGGATTCCGCGACCCCGGTGGCGACCTCCTGCATGGTGGAGTCCAGATTCTGGAAGGCTTCACGTTCCTGTCCGGCGACGCTGATCGACGCCTCGGCCGACTCCTTGAACTCGTCCGTCGCGTCGGCTGCGTCCCTGGTCGACCCGGATACGCCGCCCATCTCTTCGGCAAGCCTCTGCGAGCTCTCAATATATCCGTCGACCTTTGTCCTGGCGGCGTCGACCGTTTCCTGCGCGGCGTCGACCGCATCATTGACTTCGGCCTGTTTCTCTTTGGCCGCTGCCAGTGCGTTCCCCGTCTCGATTACTTCCGCGGTGACCCTGGACGATGCGCTCGCGTAGCCGTTCGCGGATTCCTCGCTCTTCCTTACCGCATCGTCATATGCCTGCTGGAGCTCCGCGACCTCGTCAGCTATGTCTCCCTGCTTTTTCTGCGCATCTGCAAGCTCCCCCTCCGCCTCGACAAGGGCGGTCATGCCGTCCTCGGCGGCCTTGGCGTAAGCCTTGACCATGAGGAGCTCACGCGCGTTCGAGATGTAGTTGCGCATCTCGGCGCTGCTCATGCTGAGCTTTCCGGTCGAATCGTCGATCGAGAGGCCCATCTCCGGGAAGAGCGTGTTCAGCTGTGTGACGCAGGTCCTCATCCTTAACTGCTGATCAGCTGTTAAGGACGATTGTTTCTCCATGCTTGCGAGCTCATCGACAAGCCCGGACGCGATCTTGCTCTGCGCCTCGACCTCACTGATGGACTTGTCCGCCGCGTCGAAGGTCGAGGACAGTGCCGCCTCCGCGTTCCCAAGTGCGGAGACGATTCCCTCGCTCGTCGATTTGACCGCCTGGAAGCCGTCATTCGCCGCCAGCGCGTTGTTCCTTGCCGTGACCATGACTGCGGCCAGCGCCGCCAGGGAGCCAAGCACGATGGCCGCGGGATGCGCCATCATCACCGCGTTGAGCTTGCCCATGGACGCCTCGAAGCCGTCCGTCGCCACCTTGGCGACCGTCTGCGATGCCGTCAGTCCTTCGACCGCTGCCTTCTCGGCCTGCATCGCGTCTATGAGGGGCTTTGAGTGTTCCAGTACCTTGGCAGCGCCCTCCGCCATGACGGACATTCCCTTCGCGGCAGGTGCCGCGGCAGCCGTCACAAGGAGCAGCTTCGCGACGATTTCCTTCTGGCCGGAGGAGAGGTTGTCGAACCACCTGCAGGCGGCCTGGACAGCCCCGGATGCCTTCTCGATCGCAGGGGCGAAGGTATTAAGAAATGCCTGGCCTGTCTGGATGCCTGCGTTCTTTACAAGGTTCAGATTTCTGTTGAACTGCGCGGCGGATGTTTTTGATATCTTCTCGAAGGCCTTGTCCGTCGCGCCGACGGACATGTTCATCGCCTTCAGCGCATCGTCGAAATCCTCTGTGTGCTGGATCAGCGTTGCGGCTGCCTTGCCGGCTTCTTGGCTGCTGAAGCAGTCTCCGATCGACTGGCCGGACCGCTGCGCGCTGTCGTTGACATAGCCGAGGACTTCCGTCAGGCTCGCGCCCGAGTCCATGAGTTCCTTGAAGCTCTTGCCAGTCTCTTCCTGGAGGATGCCGGACACAGTCGAGCCGGACTTGCCCAGCTCATTGAGCATTGAGTTGATGTAGGTCGTCGACTCAGCTGTCGCGATGCCGTTCTTGGTCGTCGTGACGTAGGCCGAAGCTATATTGTCAAGGTTGACGCCGTACATGTTGGCGGTCGGTATGACCTTGCCCATGGACGACCCGAGCTCGGCGACCGTCGTCTTGCCAAGGTTCTGTGTCGTGATCAGCTTGTCGGACACGCTCGAGACCTGGTCCGCGCTCATGCCGTAGGCGTTCAGGATCGTCGTCAGCACGTCCAGCGCGACGCCGGCATCCGCGAAGCCCGCCTTGGCCAGGCGTGTGGACTGCCCGACGAATGCGACCGCGTCGGCCGTGTCCTGGCCGGCGGAGATGGCGCTGTACACGTTCTCGGCGATCTCCGTCGCCGCGATGCCGGTGTCATCCGACATCCTGAGGACAGCGCTGCTCATCTGGTCGATGCTGACCACGGAGTCGTCCGCGATCGTGCCGACCTTTGCAATGGACGTCTCGAAGTCAGAGGCCATCTTGACGGACGCGACGATCGCGCCGCCCGCAGCGGCTGAGACCGGGGCAAGCGCCCTGGCTGTATTGTCAAGGGCTGCGGAGGCGTTGTGGAGGCTTGACGTCAGCTTGTTGAAGCGCTCATCGGCGGCCGCCTTGGCCGCTGCGTCGAGCTCCTTTGACAGGTTCTGGAGCTGGGCCGTCGTCGAGGCTGTCTCGATCTCCGCCTTGTCGAGCTTCTGCTCCCACTGCTCGACACGCTTGCCGGCTGTCTCATAGGCCCGCTCGCCCAGCTTGACGCGTTCGGTAAGCTCCGCGACGACCTTCTCTTGCGCGGCCATCTCTTCCTCGGAAGCGGTCCCGGACTTGCGCATGTCGTCCAGCTTGGCCTTTGCCTGCGTCAGCTGTGACTTGTAGTTCCCAAGTTCGGATCCGACCCTTTGATAGTCGGACTTGGCGTGCGCCAGTCCGGCGGCTATCGCGTCCTGCTTGTCTACCTGCGCGTCGAGCACGTGGGTGAGGGCAGTGTGCTTTTTCTGGAGACTGTCGAGGCTCTTCCCGGATCCCTGTGTCTGGACTTCCGCGAGCTTGAGCTCTGATTTCATTTTCGTGACGGACTTCTGGCAGGCCGTCACGGCGGAAGAAAACTGCTTCTCGCCTTCCAGCACGATCCGCGCGCCTATTTTCTTTTCTGCCATTCCATTCCTCCTAGAGGTCCATCACTGAGCCCACCTCTTCCGCGTCCCTGAAGATCATGCGCTGCATGCGCATGTTGTGGAGCCGTTTCCATTCAAAATAAAGGTCGGCCCACTTCCCGAAATACATGTGCCTGACCTCCCGTTCGGCATATCCCATGTCCATGCCGACCAGGACAACCCACGCGAAGTTTATGCTGTCGTCTCCGTTCCCCCCGCGAGCGTTTGCGGGGTCGTCGAGTTTTTTCTTTCGAAAGCCCTCAGGAATTCGTCATGTACCAGGTCGGACAGCTCGTACGGCGGGATGTCCACGAGCCGCTTGATCCTGTCAGCGTTCAGGCCCTTCAGCCTTTCAGCTTCTCCGTTCGACAGCTTGCCGGAGTCCAAAGTTATCTCGATACCTTCCCTGACCATCCACACAAGGGCGGATCCGAGGGCCGACAGGTCCGGCGGTGTCGTGATCGATCCGAGCACGGCCCCTGCCTCGGTCCTCTTCGGCTGGCCGTCCTTGTCGAGCTCCGGCACGAACCTGTATATGAGATTTTCAAATTCTGTAATGCTGCCGTAACGGCTCTGGATCTTCTCGAGTACGACGAAATCGCACTTGATGGGCAGTTCCATGCCTGACAGGGTGATAGTGCTAAGATCTTCGAACAATTCTAACGTCCTCCTTTTTTTGTTCTCTGCCCGTGGCGTCGGCCGGCGCCCCCGGCAGGGAACAAAAAGAGGGAAGCATCTGCCTCCCTCTCTGCTGCATCGATATTGATCAGCCGCCGGTCGAGCCGCCGGTCGAGCCGCCGGTCGAGCCGCCGGTCGAGCCGCCGGTCGCGGCCGCTCCGAACTTTCCGAGGACATACGCATCCGCCTCTTCCTCTGTCGCGCACACCTTGCGATATCGCCACTTCCTGTCTGCGTCCGCCTTGGCCTTGCCGGCAATGGACGGTGTCTTGTATGTGATGCTGGAGCCCTTTGTCTCGAGTTCGTCAGCCGGTTCCGCGAATTTTACGAGCGGCAGGAAGAGTCCCACCCACTTCTTTGTGCCGCGGATCTTCTCCGGGACGACTACTCCGCAGCCGACATAGTTGGTTTCGTCGTCGAGTCCGGACATTACTTCGCCGTCCTGGCTGACCTCGTTGCCGAACATGTCCTCGCGCCATCTGTTCGTGATCGTGTCTGTCCCGAGCGTGACGTCCGCGTCGACGAATTCCTTGTCGTATTCAGAATTCGGGTCGTCGTCCGCAGCGAGCGAGCCTTCCGCAAAGTTCGGTGTGACGGAAAAAGCGATCGCGCGCTCGGAGAGCGTCGGTGTTTCATAGCTCCCGTCATCCGGGTTGAATTTTCCGATGTACGGCTTTCTTAATCCGATGTATGCCATTCTACTGGTCCTCCTTAAATGGTCGTCGATGCGAGGCCGGTCGCGAATGACAGAGCCTCGTCCTTCGATTCGAATTTGTATTTGTGTTTCCACCGGCCGTTTCCAGCCGGCACTGCCACGCCGCTGATTTCCGGCGTCATGTAGGCGATGTCCCTGGTACGGCTCTCCGCCGACTCCTTGATGCCCTGGATGAATACCTTGTAGAGCCAGAGCACTACCCACGTGACCCGCCCGCGGTAGACCTCCGGCATGACAAGCCCGAGCCCGCACGGTGTCGCCGTGCTTATGTCGACCGACACGAGCCCGCCTCCCTCGGCTGTGTCCCCGAACATGACCAGCGCAGGGTCGGACGTCTCCGCCGCTCCCAGCGTCAGTTTTGCGCGGACAAATTCCTGCCTGGGATCAAGGTCGTTAAGATCTTCGTAATCCGCTGTGTCCTCGTACTCAGGGTCGAGCTCGTATTTCATGGCGCGCCCGAGCACGCCGCCCGTGCCGTATACAGGCACGCCGCCCACCTCCGCCACAAGCGGGGCGTATACCATCGCCGCAAGTCCTTTATATGCCATTTTCCCGTTCCTCGATTCCGTCGAACTCAAAAACAAGGTGCCGCTTCCCGGTCGCGTCCGGTCCTAGATCCGTGAACGCCGGGAAAGTGAATTCCCCCGTAGAGAAGATAGCCTCCCGGATTTCCCTCCGGATTGAAATAAAATTCTCCCTCTCCGGCAGGAAAAGGTGGAGCTGCATGGATACGAGCCGGTCCCCCGGCTCATCGTCCGCGAAAGCGTTCCCGCGGTCGTCGGCGTAATTGTATGTGAACCACTTCTCCGTTTCTTCCCCCTCGTATTTGCCGGGTGCGTGGGGAATGCCGAAGGGCTTGATCGCCCGGATGATCTCCGCAAATGCGCTCGTCATATCTTGATTTTCTCCTCGTATACCTGCTGCATCTTTGCGATGACCTTAGGCTCCGCGGCATTCACCGCAGGCGTGACGACCGGCGTCGGAGTCTGCTTATAGGTGCCGAATTCGAGATACGCCATCTTTTCGGCGTTCCTCGTCCCGTTGGAGCCTGTCCCCTCTGCCGTGACGGTGCAGCTGACCCCGTCACTGGTCGACCGCGGCGCTGATGCCTTGATTGACGCGGCCATGTCGCCCGTCTCGACGTGTGCGGCTGCCTTTGACTTCATCTCCTGCACCAGGATTGGCGCTGCGGCCTGAACCATCTCGCGGGCCACCTTGACCTTGGCAATCTTCCCGAGCTCACTGATCAATTCATCAGTGCCGTTCAGCATCTCGAATCTTGCCATTTTTCCGTGCCTCCGTGTACAGGTAGACCATACGGCCGGAGTCCGATGCCCGCCTGATGTCGTATGTCCTGTCCTCATTCTGGTCGACAAGGAAGGACTGGCCGACATAGTTGCAGCCGGCGGTCGAATACACCCTGGATATCGTATAGCCGTCCGCCGCGGCGACCGTTTCCTCCTCGGCCGTCGCCGACCTGGAAGTCGCGCGGATATTCCGGATGTAATCGACGGAGTCCGTCACGAATCCGTCCGCATCCTGCACGCTCCCCTTGCCGACGGGGAGGGATATCAGCCTCATGCCCATGTCATGCCTCCTCGTCCAGCGTCAGCCGGAAGACCTTGTTCCTGTAGAGCGTCAGATAACGGTTGGTCAGCCCCCGGTCTGTGCCAAAGTAGGCAGCGACATAGCAGAAAATGCACGTCGCCGCCTCGTCATTATAGTTGTTAGTGTCCGGATCGGCCGGCAGGAGCGACGCAGGGACGCCGGATCCCCGCATATCGGCCACCGCGTCGCGGATGTAGGTCTCGAGGTCTGTCCTGTCGATCTCGACTTCGAGCAGCTCCGGGACGTTCCCGAGCCGCCTGTTGATGAGTTCGATCAGCGTCACATCACTCATGCCGTGCCTCCTTGTCAGTTGCGTGTGTAGTAGGTCGTTCCGCTCTGGACCTCTGTGTCCTCCGTCAGGACGTACTCGCCGTTCTCAAGGACATAATATCCAAGCGCGGACGGGTCTCCCTCCGGATTCTCGACTGCCGTGTAGGTGTGCTCTGCCGGAGCCTCGCCAACGGTCGCGTCTGTCAGCTCGAGCTCGCAGTAGACGAACGCATTGGCGTCCTTGATCTCGATGTCTTCCCTCAGGATGGCACGGATCAGCGTCAGGTCCTCCTCAAATGCGTTGAAATCTCCGGCGGATGCCGTGTCTGTCAGCTTGAGTGTGGTCTTCTTACGGTCGAAGAGGGCAATGCCTTCCTTCAGGTCGCCGATGATGAACGGGATCTTGCGGACGCCTTCCGTCTCCGTGTCGGAGATAAGGACCTCGTTGGGGTAGACCCTGAGCGGGACCTTTGTCGCGCCGGCAGACAGTGTGTACTGCATCGGCGTGTGCGGGTCTGCCGTGAGCAGGTACTTGCCGTCCCTGTCCTTGAGGGTGTCGAGCCACTGGAGACCGTCATCATTGGTATAGACCTTGGACGTCGGTTTGAATGCCTGTCCGAGGACTACGTTGAGGATATACTTGATATCGTCAAGCCCGGTGATGGCGACTGCCTCGCCGTCCGTGGCAGCCTCGATGATGAGGTAGTTGTCCGTGGCGATGCCTTCCTCGCCGATCCACTCGACCATGACGCGTGTGATGTTCGCATCGGAATCTTCAAGCAGCTCGTTCGTCACCGGATAGAATCCGCCATACTTATCGACCTTCCAGTCGAGGCGCTCGAACTGCGGCGCGTTCTTCTTGCCGATCTTTCCGCCCTCGCCGACCTTCTGGAAGCCTCTGTGCTGGCTGCGTTTCTGATATGTTCTGGATCCGGAGAGTGTCGTGACCGGGACGACCTCGACCTCGTCGCGCAGGCTTGCCTTTGCCTCGCGATATCTGCGGATCTGTGTCTCGATGTCTTCCGGCACTGTATATCCGCCGTCAGCTCCTGTGCCCTCGTTGAGGTCATTGCGGAAGCCGCCGCGGAATGCAGCCGCGAATTTCTTCTCCGCCTTCTGCGCGGACGTCTCATCGACAGGGATGACGCCGCCGGTCGCTCTCTCAACCGCCTCAGCTGCGTCCCTGAGCTGATTGTCCTCGATATCCTTCAGCAGGTCGAACTTTTTCTGCAGGTTGACAAGCTCTTTCTTTTTCTCTTCTGCCTCGTCAAGCTTGCCTGCATCGGCAAGGTCGTAGATCTCCTTCTTGAGGCCGTTGATCTGGTTAAGCAGCTCTCTGAGTTTCTTGCTCATAAGGTTATGTTCCTCCTTTTTCATTCTCAGACCCCGAAAAGGATGAGGTCTTTTGTGATTGTTTTTTTTCGTTCCTCGGCCGCCGCCATCTCCATGGCAGCGCGCTCCATGTCGGCTTTTGTGAGGCGGATCCCGAACTCGCTCGCTACGGCTTTCTTTGTTTCCGTCTCCATGATCTTGTCGACAAAGCCCATCCTGACTGCCTGCTCCGCCGTCAGCCATGTCTCGCGGTCCATCAGCTTCAGCATGTCATCGAGCTTTTTCCCGGTCTTCGCGCAGTAGGCGGCGCACAGGGCCGCGTTGTACTGCTTAAGGATCTCGGCGGTCTTCTCCATCTCGTGGTAATCGCCTGACGCACCGCCGGATACGTTGTGTATCATCAGGATTCCGACCGGAGAGATCTCCGAGCGTCCTGCCATCGCTATGATGCTGGCGGCCGATGCGGCGATCGACTCGATGTGGATCGTGACGCGTTCCCGGTGGGAGAGCAGTGTCGAGTAGATCTCATTTCCCGCATCGACGTACCCGCCGCCGGAGTTGATATATACGTCGAGCGGTTCGTCCGGGGCGGCAGTCGCGATCACGTCCGCCACTTTCCGGGGCGTGGTGCAGTCCCACTTAAACCAGTCATAGAACTTGCTGATCTCGTTGCTGACGATATCGCCCTTGATGTTAATCCGTGCCATTTTGTCCTCCTTCCTGTGAGATTCCGTATTGCTGTCCGACCATCTCGAGCGGGATATAGTTGCCGTTGACGATCAGTTTGTCGCCGGCCGGGTCCCACGGAAGGTCAAGATAATCGCGGGCGTCGTTAGGCTTGTAAATGCCGTTGTTGACGCCGTCCTTGAGGGTCTCCATCTGTGTCTTGGAGTCCGCCCTGAGGATTACCTTTTCATTGAATTTGTAAAAATAATTTTCCGCCGCCTCCCAAGGCTCGAGGGTCTTGGCGTCGATCTCCTCCTCATACTGCTTGATCCTGATCAGCGCGGTGTTGACCAGGAAGTCGAGGGCCTGCTGTTCGGACGATGCGTATGAGGATTTGTCATAGTTGTTTATCATGTTCGGCTTGATCCCGAAGGCCGCCGCGATCTGCAGGGCGCTTGCCTTCCGGAGCTCCGCGAACTGCGCGTCCGCCATGCTGATATTGAGCGGCGTCAGGGTCAGCCCGATCGGGACCGGTACGACCCTCCCGGCATTTTTCGGGCCGGAGAGTGCGTCCGCGAATTTCTTTGCGAGCTGGCTGCGCTTTCCGTCAGACAGGTCTCCTAGGTACTGCATGGCCATCGCCGCGCTCAGGCCGTGCTTGTACTGGCTGTTCATGACGTCCTGCCCCGCGGACATGCCCTCGATCGTGTCCTTAAGGATCTTCCTGACGGGCTGTCCGGTTATTCCGTCCAGCGAATACCACGTCCGGACATGGATCACGTCCTCCGATGGGAACATATAGCTCTTTCCCGTCTTCGGGTCGACGTAAGCATAGTAGAGCTTGCCCTCGTCGCCGAAGACCCCGACGTCATCCATGTAGACCGTCACGCAGTTTGACTGCATCGGCCACATGTCGAGCGGCTTGTATTCCCCGCCGTATGTGGACGGGACGAAGGCGCGCCGGATCCAGATGTATCCGTTTCCGTAGTGCTGACAGTTCATCTCCGTAGTTGTCCACATGGTCGTCGGGGTCATGTACGGGTTCGGCCTGACCGACATGAGGCGGGTCATCGCCGTCGGCTGCGCGCGGATCCGCCCGGCTTCCGTCCGCTGGTAGTATTTGATCGGCATTTTCCCGATCGTCTCGGCCAGGAGCTTAAGGCATGTGTAGTAAGTCACCTCGTTGATGGCCTTCGTATTCTTTGAGTCTATGCCGAGCCATTCGAGGAGCTTTTCCGCGCCGTCGCCGTAGGTCGTGACCTCCGTCTCGGCGCTGTCCTTCAGCTCCGCCCCGCGCAGGGCTTTGTATGCATTTTTTAGCCTTTCCTGTAAATTCATAGGTCCATCTCCAGAAACTTGTCGATGATCTCGTCGAAGTCACTCCCGAATATGTGATAGCTGGCCAGCTTGAAGGCGCACAGTGTGGCGTCTACCGGGTCGATTCTCTTGGTGGTGGCGTCCTTGTCGACCTTGATCAGGCCGTTATTGGTACGCAGCACCGCATTGCTCATCGCGTAGTTGAGCATCGGATTGTAGAGATAATAGATGTGGCCGCAGTAGACCTGTTCCCGGAAGCCGTTGGTCGCCTCGTTGAGGTGCTTATACGACTGGAAGACCTCCTCCACGTCGTAGCCGGCCGCGGACAGCTCCATCATGACCTTGGCAGCGTTGGCCGGATCGAAGCAGAAGCACTGGATCTTCCACTCGTTCTCCTTGCAGGTCTCGAAAATGTATTCGAGCATCTTGGACTGGTCGACGATCGGGGTATCCGTCACCGTCAGGAATCCCTGGCGCTCCCAGGCGTCATACGCCGCCTTGTCTGTCCGGACGTGCTCGCGAAGCCTGTCCCGGTTCGGGATAAAACTGTGGCAGTACACGATGTACTGCAGGATCGGGTTCCCCTGGGCGTCATTTTCCTTAGTGAACGGAATGATGAATGCGACGGAAGTCATGTCGAGCTTGGCGGAAAGGTCGAGGCCGACGTATACCGGCTGTCCTTTGACGTCGATCGGCAGCTCCTTGACTTCGCACGCCTTCCATTTGGCCATGTTCATGTAGCCGTTCTTGACCGCCTGGACCCAGATGTTCATGATCTTGGTCAGGAAGATCGTCATCTTCTCGGGGACGTCCACGGCGATCTGCCATTCTTCCCGGATCTTCTGGCGGCCTTCCGGGTAGCTCATGCGGATCGGGTTGGCCTTCCACCACAGGTCCTCGTTGACCAGATTGTCTACCGAGGCATAGTCTTCCGGGTCCAGCTCGCAGATGTCGACCATGTAAGTGTCGTCCTCGATGTCGACATCCGGATCAAGGATCCGGCTGCAGTACTGGTATTCCTGGACATTGCAGGGACAGTTAAGGTCGACGCCCGCCGTCGTGATGATCATGAGCAGGGGCTCTTTCGTCTGCGATCCGAGGCCGAGGTCATAGAACTCCGTGGTCGGATGCTGATGATATTCGTCTATGACCAGCAGGGCGGGGTTGGAGCCGTCGCCGGTCTTCCGGTCCTCCTTGGACAGCGGCTTCATTGTCGACGCGCTTTTTATGTGCTTAATGGAGTCGGTCTTTATCTTGAACTTGACGCGGAGAGGCGAACCCCTGAGCATGAGGTCCGCCTCTGTGAATACTACCTTAGACTGTTCTTTTTTCGTGCCGGCCGTGTAGATCTCCGCGACTTCCCCGTTCCTGGTCGCCGTGACGCTCATCTCGAAGAGCGCGATGCCGGCCTCTTCCTGTGACTTTGCGTTCTTGCGGCCGACCTGAGTGTAGGACTTGCGGAATCGCCTGCGCCCCGTGTCCTTGTGGACCCATCCGTAGATCTGACAGATCCTGAACTTCTGCCAGGTCGTCAGATAGATGGGCGTGCCCGCAAGCACGCCCTTGGAATGCCTAAGATAAGTGAACCAGTCGACGATGCTCTGGGCCCGTTCCTCGTCCCAGACATATGGGAAACCGTCGGATCCGACGCGCCCGATGTCCCGGAGGAGCCGCATGCATGCCCACCGGTGCTTTTTCCCGCTCTTATCCCGGAGATCTCCGTCAATGCAGTCATGGGCATAAGCTGTGATCTCTTCGAGGATTGTCATGTCGTCAGATTACGCCGAACTTCGACTCTATGTCGGCCGTCTCCTTATCAAAATTATTGGACGCGGCCTTCAGCCGGCTGGAGAGGTCCAGGCCGCACTTGCTCTCGAAGGCCCGCATCTCACTGGAGTACGTCTTCTGCATCTTGAGCAGCTCCGCCTCGGTCTCAAGGTCGTCAGGAGTCTCCTTCCGGAGGGACTCGAGCCGCCGTGTCGTCTGCACAAGGCCGGAGTAGTTGATGCAGTAGCCCTCGAAATTGGCACGGTCGAGCTCCCCGATCGTGTCGTTCTCGTTCATGAGGGAGACCTTGGCCTTCCATTCCTTTTTGGCCAGCTTGTCAAGGTAGGCCGGGGGCTTGACCGGAAGCTTGACGGACTGGCGGACGGATTCCTCCTCGATCTTTCGGCGCTCCTTGGTGTACACAGTCAGGTGACCGGTCTGTTCTGACAGCAGTTTACGTGGTCTGGCCATGTTTCCCGCCTCCTCCCAGGCCCCGGGCCGTCCCCGGGAAAAAATCGTTTTTAGAAATTTGCGCGCACAATAGGACCGGTGAGGTCTGGAAGCGCGGCCAAAAACTTTTTCTGGTGCCCCTACCCCTCGCGTTCGGCGCGGTATTTTTCCAGCATCGCGGCCAAAATTTTCTCGGCGGCCTGCTTGTTATTATTATATAAGTGTTCGATCGCCGCGTGGCTCGCGGCACTGACGCTCATCAGGTTGGAAGGATCTAACGCCTTATACTTATTATCCTTACGTGGTATGACGTGGTGGACAGTATCAGCTGGTATTAGCTTCCCACTGGTCATGTAGGCGTAGACATCCCAGCCGCCGTCAAGCTCTAGTGCGTACGCGCGCGCGGTCTTCCAATCGTCAGAGTCGTAGAACTTCTTTGCATCCTTGTCGCGCTGGTACTTGTCATATGTCCTGTATCTCTCAGCCCTGCTAGTGCTTAAGTCGCAGCGCGGGCATTTGCTTCCCGTCTCGTACCTTGCGCCGCAGCGGCTGCAACGTCTGTATATCGGCATTGTGTTCCCTCACGCAAATGGAGCGGCGCCGACCGGCACCGCTCCACAAAGGAAGACGTATGTATATGCTTGGTCTTGATGTGATCAAGATCCATCGCACAAACTCCGCTTATATCATCTTAACATTAACCCACCGAACAGAACGAACAGGATTAAGATCTTAAGAATCTTGTTACTATCATCCGGCACGAGTCTGCTGTGTAACATCCGCCGTATCGGTTCATGTGGTTGGCAACTTCCTGCCAGCTCATGGCCCGCGTTCCCATCACCCGGAAGCGAAGGATGCGGCGGACTTCCGAATCTTCAATCGCGCAGATATATTCCTCGATTGCTTCCGTCTGCTCCTCGATCTTTTCGAGCAGGGTCTTGTGCCGGAGCTGGCTGCTGATCAGCTTGGTGCGCCGGTCCTGATACTTCCGATCCGGGAAGCCGGTGATCTTAACAGTGCCGAGCGCCTTCTTTCCTCTGCGCCCGCACGCAACAACGTCGGATTCCTGCGTCCCTTCGAGCTTGGTCAGTTCTGTCTCCAGCCGCCTGATGCATTCGGTGACTTCACGCTCTTCACACTTAAGACTCATGTACATCTTGAGGTCCTTCTTTGTCATTCCGCGTCCCTCGCTCGTATGTTCGTACTGTTCTATGCCAATTATAACATATCTCTTATCGTCATAACAATCGGAATTACGAGCCCTGCGGACACGAGTCCGATCACTATGACCCTGATGACCGTCATGATGTTCATGGCTCACTCCAATCCTGCACAGTCGAATGTATTGTGCAGCCACCTCGAGAAATCACCAACAACGCCTGCTGCCGCCCTGCTCCTTATGGTCTCGACCTTGCTGCCTTCAGCTGATGATACCATGAGCTTTGTTTTATATTCTTCGGCCATCCGGTCAAATGCGTCCGGGATGCTTCTCACGACTTCCAGGCGGCTGTCTTCCTTTCTGCGGGCAGCCATCAGTTCATTGATCTCATCCGGAGTCATACCTGTGTCCTCATACGCTGCGAGCGCGTCGATAAGCTCCTGCTTTTTAGCTGCGGTCCAATATCCTGTCTTTGTGATATCGCCGACCCGCTCATGGGTCAATCTGTTCATTTTGGCCATAAAGCCTCCTTTCTATCTCTTGATCAATCACACGGACACTGCTCATCACCTTCGTGGGCGACAGCGGAACGGTTGCACTCAAAGCCATCCCAATGGAAACATATTTCACCGTGGGCTAATTTGCATCCTTTGGGATTCTGTTTTTTTTGCAGATCACGGCCGCACGCCGGGCAGAAGCGGAGTTTATATCCATGACCTCCGGGCCGGAGGTCCGTAATCTGCGACGCTCGGTACTTGGGTATGTCTGGCGGTCTCCACGATCTGATGACAAGTGCAACTGTGTACTCTTGCTTGGACCCTGGTTCCATGGACTTGGACTGCTGCCAGCTGCGAAGAGCCTCACAGAATTTACATTCACTCATCCGGTGCCTCCTCGTACACATGCAGGCCTGTCCCAAGTTTGGCCGCTTTCTTCCGGCAGCTCTCGAGCGCCGTCTCAAGTCTCAGCGCCTTGGCGAGTGCGATATCGAGCTGCTTGTCATCGACTTCGACACCGACCGGCATGACACGCTTAACATCCCTGATCAGCGCCGACCCGGGAGGCACCAACACAGTGATCGGTCCCTCATAGCTTAGGTGGCCTCCGCACTTCGTGCAGGACCGACCATCCGCGAAGGAGGCGTTGACGGCATGCGGATGGCCGCACATTATGCATCTGAGAAGCACATATTTGGTCACGCTCACTGCTGATCACCTCCGGATGCCTGCATTTTTTTGAGGCGGCTTCTGACAGTCGGCTGAGACAGCCGGACAACCAGACTTATCCGAGGTGTTGAGTAGCCTTCCGCCGTCATTCCGGCGATCACCTCGTTCTGCTCGCTGGTCGATAATGCACGACCCTGATATTTCGCCCATTCCCCGAGATCCTTCGGGGCACCCCCCCTTGTTTTGGTTTTCTCCGCGGGAGCAGGTTCTGCAGGCTCCTCAGGTGTCTCCGCCGATACAAGTTCTGCAGACTCCTCAGGCATCTCCATCGGCGCAGGTTCTGCAGACTCCTCAGGCATCTCCGCCGGCGCAGGTTCTGCAGACTCTTCGGTGACCTCCGCCTGCTCCGCTTCCGGCTCCTTATACGGAGTCTCTTCCGGATCCGCATCAATGCCGCCCGCTGCCGGCTGCGCCTCTTCGACCGCTGCCGGATTCGGATCCGGCTCAGGAGCTGCGATAATTTTCTTTAGGATCTCTATCGGAGACGGGTCCGGTGTCCGTGAAAGCCATACGATATCCGGCGTGTTGAGTGCCGCCAATGTGCCGATCTCCTTGGCCAGATCCACGACAAAGGGCTTGTCATGTGTCTTGCCGTCCGGATAGACAATTCCATAAATCCCCCGCGCGCATGCCTGGAGTTCTTTCGTGAGTTCCTCAGATGTGACTATCTCAACTTTCATATGCTGTCCTCCTTACTTCTCGCCGCATCGATGCTTTGCCGTCATGATGCGATATGGCCGTGACCGCGTCAGGCTCCACATTTACAAGTTTCCCCTCGAAAGCGTCCCACAGCGGGAACGGTTCTCCGTGGTTAACCGCAAAGGCAAGCCCGATGTTATCGCAAATAACCTGCTGCGCGTCAAAAAATACTTGAACGCGTTCCTCGATGGTCATGTCGTGGGCGCTTCGCGTCTCCTCATTGTTCTTGTTTGCCATTGTCTTCTCCTAAACTCTCAAAAAATCAAAAATATTCATCTGTCCAGGGATGCCGCCCGCTGCCGGCGCGGGATCCACGGGCGGGGTCTTGCGCGGTGCTTTCCTGGTGTTCGTCTTCTGATCGGCGCGAGGCGGCCCGCTGTCCTTGCGGAGCGGATCCGGACGTGTCATCTCCATCCCCCAGCTCCGCTGCCACTCACAGTTCCGCACGAATTTCCGGAGGTCATCCGTGCTCTGCACGCAAGGATCGATCCTGACCATGACAACGTCGTCCACATAGGCGTCATAACCGGCAGACTTAAGCCTGTCCAAAAATTCATTCTGGTCCATAGGTCACTCCTCGAAGTCTTCATCATCAAGCCTAATAACCGCTTTTACTTTCCATGAAGGGAATAGTTGTGCAGCTGAACGATGAACTTCTGCTGTGTTTTTATGTCTCAAGAATTTGAAAAGCTCTACTTCCCGATGTTCTCTTTTGCGGCAAAGGACCGCGACATAATCATTCAGTTGCTCCGCCTTTTCCATCTTTGCCTCCTTTTGCCTCCGGAATAGATGTTATAATAATCACATATGTCCCGGCTTGCCTCGCACCATATCCGGCTTCCCGAAGCTTTGCCAGATTCTTTTTTACTTCATATCTGCTTTCGCATTTTATTAGGCTGCCGACCTTTAATCTTTTGGTAATCCTCATGTTATCCCTTCCCGGCAATGTTCTCGTCTGACAGATCTATCTCGATTCCGGTCTTCGCCTTGAGCGTCTCGGTGATGTCATACCAGGTGACGCTCCCTTCGCAGAGTGCGCGGATGTATGTCGTGAAGGCCTCGGATAATCTTTTGAGCCGCATGCCGCCAAAGCCAAACTGCTCCCACAGGACAATCATGCATGCCGCCAGCACAGTCTTGATCGTGACGGCCTTGATCTGTTCCGATGCCTGCTCAAGTTCCTTGCGCGTGGCCAGAACGACAATCTTGGTCTTATATCGATACGTCATTTCTTTCTCAAGGGCCGCGACCGGATCCGATCCATCTTTCTGCGCTTCCTTGCAGATCTTCAGTGCGAAGGCGAGACCCTGCGCGCGGCCTTCGGCAATGTGATCAAGTTTGCTCATAATGGGTTCTCACCGTCCTTTTCTATCCCGTATGTCTCGTACAGCTCCGCTCTTACCTCATCAATCGCCGTGTCGATTGTGCGCTTGATACGGACACCTCTGCTGCTGAGCCACTTCTTTTTGAACTTCGCCTTGGCTTCCAGATACGTTTCTTTTCCCGTATCACCCGAATAATACCAGTCAAAATCATGGATCAGGTCAAGCACATCGAAAACCAGCTCGGAGATTTCCTTGTCCTCAAAGACGTTTTTCGGCTTGTCCTCGTGCCCAAAGATTTGATCCTTGAGCCTGCCGTCAAGATATTCAAAATGTCCTCCGCTCATTCGTTCTCACTCCCTGATGGCTGTCCTTATGTCTTTATTCGGTTT
>OCVV011303205.1_pt1 | contig 24920 bp, 17 predicted proteins | sample 1539721 | NCBI WGS metagenome assembly OCVV01 (sample SAMN02144230, study PRJEB22623) | gut metagenome | biome: sheep rumen | host: Ovis aries | place: New Zealand
ACGTCGATTTTGCCGACTCGACGTGAGGCCTTTCAAAAGTTCACACGTGAAGTTTGAAAAGTTCACGTGTCGCGTTTGAAAATTTCTCGTGTGAAATTGGTGGAGACTTCACGTCAAAAAGTGTGCAATTTCGGGTCAAAACGGCCCGTTTTGCCATCCACAGATAGCAAAACGATGAATCGCGATAAAATGGCAGTCGCGTGGAGGTTCTTCTAACAATCTGTGGCAGAGACAGTTGAGAAACCGTCTTCGATTTAAGCCCATATTTTTGCTCGAGGGTCGAAAAACAAGGTCAGAGGCAAAAGAAGCGATTCTGACGCGTTCGGGGAAAAGTTGCCTGTAAGCAAAACTGCCGAAATGCTTTCATTTTGTCAAAGTTCCAAAATGGACTGTTCGGGGAAAAATAACTCCAACAAACTACAAAAAAAGAAAGACCATAGGCGGCTCTCCCGTCTATGGTCTTTCTTTTTTTGACTATCGTCAATCTTTGGTTTAGTGCTATAGTTCTCTCTATTCTGCTCCGCCGCCAAGTGCCTGGTAGAGTGAGATGGTTGCGGAGATGGCATCCATGCGGTTGCTGATCTGGCTCATCTGGGCAGTGAGCAGGGAGTTCTGTGCGGTGATGACATTCAGGTAGTTCGTGCCGGTGTTCTGATAGAGCTTCTGCGTGGCATCGAGTGCCTTGGAAAGAGATTCCACTTGCTTGTCGATGAGTTCCTGCATTAAGCGGGAGACGTAGATGTCGTCCATTGCCAGATTCACCTCGTTGCCAGCCTTGATGACTGCCTGCTTGAAGTCGTTTGTGGCAATCTCCATTTCTGCTTTCGATACCTTGTACTTGGCACGGATTCTTCCGTTTTCGAAGAGTGGCTGGGCAAGACTTGCAACAGCAGCACCGATGAACACGCCTGGATTAACAGCGGCTCCTAAGGAGTTGGTAAACTGGCCGTTAGCTGTGATGTTGAGCTGCGGGAAGAAGTTGCTGTAGGCAATGTTCTTGTCGTAGAAAGCGGCTGCCAGTTTGTACTCAGCATCACGAACATCCGGACGTCGGTCGAGGATAGTGATGGGCATGCCTGTAGAGCAAATGGCAGGCGTCTGGAAGGAGGCCAATGGGTTCCTGTCGATGTGGAATTGTGTTTCGCCGAGAAGTGTTGAGAGGGCATTCTCGAAGGCATGTATGCTGTTATCGATGGAAACGACAGATGTTTGGATGCTGTAATAGGTGGCTTCTATGCTTGCTACGGCTGCCATGTTGCTCTGACCTGCGTCCATCAACTGCTTTTGCATCTGCAGGTATTTGCTCCAGTTTTCTTCCGTCTGCACCGTTAAGAGCCGTTGCTCGTCGAGCATCGAGAGGTTGTAGTACATCGAGGCGATACTTGCAACGAGTTGAGCCTGAATGGCTTGCTTGGCGTTGCGGAGCTGGTCGCGCGTCACTTCTGCCTTCTTCTTGTTGTTGCGCAGCGAACCGATGCTTCCCACTTGCCAGCTCATCTGAACCGGCAGGGAGTAGGTTTTGCTGGCAGCATAGTCATTGCGGTCGTAAGGGTCCCATGCCTTGCTGATGGTACCGCTCGGATTGAAGTAGAGGCTTGGGATGTAGGCCAGTTTGGCGCACTTCAGGGCATAGTCGGCTTCCTGGATTCTCAGCTCGGCATTCTTCATGTCGCTGTTCTGCTGAAGGCCACGCTCGATGAGTGCCTGTAACTTCGGGTCGGTAAAGATGTCGCGCCACTTCAAGTCGCCGAGGCTGTTGTCGCCAGCTGTTTGCATGTCGCCATAAATGCCGTCGGTAATGATGTCGGCAGGGCGCTCGTAGTTCTTGTAGAGCTGGCAGGAACTCATCAAAAATGAAATAATGAGAAAATGAAATAATGATATGCGTTTCATAATCAATCTTTAATCCTTAATCTTTAATCTTTAATCCAGACACTAAGCGTTTGCTCCTTTCATTCTCTCATTTTTCATTCTTTCATTCTCCTGTAGGAACTGCTGGTCGGCTTCTTCGTGCAAGACGGGACGAATCTTTTCCTGCAGGTATTCGAAGATAATGAAGAAGAGAGGCACGGTGAAGAGGATGGCAAGTGTGCCAACTGTCATACCGCCTATCACACCAATGCCGATGGTACGGTTACCGTTGGCACCGGCGCCGGTTGCAAAGACGAGAGGTATCATACCGAATATCATCGTCAGCACCGTCATGAGGATTGGGCGCAAACGTGCTTCGGCAGCAGCAAAGGCTGCTTCCACGATGCCCATGCCTTTCCTGCGGCGCTCAAGGGCGAACTCCGTGATAAGGATAGCCGTCTTGGCAAGCAAGCCAATCAACATGATGACGCCCGTCTGCAGGTAAATGTTGTTCTCAATCTGTCCCATGAACAGCATGCGTCCAATCGGGGCTGCCTGTCCGTTCATGGTTATTGTCCAGTTGAAGCCCGTATTCCATAGCCATGCGAATCCATAGGTTCCCATCAGACCTGCGGGAACCGAGAAGATGACGGCGAAGGGAATAAGGAAGCTCTCGTACAAGCAACTCAAGATAAGGAAGATAAGTATCACGCAAATAGCGTAGGTGAGGTAGGTGTCGTAGCTGTCGAGGGTTTCTGCCTCCTCGCGAGCCATGCCGCCATACTCGTAGCTGTAGCCTTCGGGGAACACTTCCTTGTGCACATCCTTGATGACCTTCATGACTTCCGTGTTGCTGACACCCGTGTTGGCTGTCACGTTGACGGAGATAGAGCTGAACAGGTTAAAGCGGTTGTCAATCTCAGGGCCAAGGACGGGCGTCAGTTTTACGAACTGGCTCAAGGGAGCCATCTGCCCGTTGTTGCGGATGAACATGTTGCTCAGGTCGCTCTCGGTCGTTCTGCTTTGCGGATTGCTCTGCAGCATGACACGATAAACCTTCGAGAACTGGTTCATGTTGCTCACGTACGAACCGCCGCAATAACTTGCCAAAGCGCTCAATACGGTAGCAGGCGAAATGCCTGCACGTTTGCATTGTGCTGCATCGACCTCGACCTGGAACTGCGGGAAGTTGCGTTCGTAGGTTGTGATGCATCGGCCAACCTCAGGATGTTCGCTCAGTTCTGCAATGAACTTCTTTGTGTAATCGAAGAAGAGGGCCTTGTCGGCTGTTCCTGTCTTGTCCTGCAGCTGCAGCTCGATGGAGCCCATGCCGTAGCCGGGAATCATGCCAGGCTCGAAGACGAAGCATTGTGCCTCGGGTATCTCTTTCAGCAGTCGGGCATTCAGCTTTGCGTTGGCCACCATCGTGCTCGAACTCATCATGTTGTCGAGCGGATGATAGTTCAGGAAAGCAAAGGCTGACAAGACTGTAATGACGGCAAATGCCAAAGCCTTCTTGCCGATGTTCTTCCGCTTGATTAGGCCTCTGACAAAGACTATCAAGGCTATGATGAATGCCAGAAGAGCCAGTGTAGCGATGCCGAAACCAATGCCGTATTGACGTTCGCTCCAAGGCTTCATTCGGATGACGGACATGCCGTAGCTGGTGCCTTGACCAGACATGAAGCCATAACCGGCCACCTTCGTGTAGTCCTTCACCTCGGGCACTTCCTCGATAATCTTCTGTGCCTTGTTCATGACGTCGTAGGTCGAAGCCACATTACTGCCAGGAACTGCACTCACGTTCATCATGCAGACGCCCTGGTCTTCACTTGGAACAAGGCCGCCAGGCAGATGACTGCCGAAGAACAGCATGCCGACAATGGCAACAGCCAAGGCTCCGAAGCAAACATAGAACCTGACCTTGCGCGAAACCATGCGTCGCAAGACGTTCGCATACTTTTCCATCATGGCCGTATAGGTCGCTTCATAAGCGAGGCGGGTACGGTAGTTGATGGCTCCGAAGAAACCTTTGCGACGTTCCTCGCTTGCAGGACGCATCATCATGGCACAAAGGGCAGGGCAGAGCACAAGGGCGCTGACGCAAGACAGACCTACGGCCGTTGCCAGCGTCAAACCGAATTGCGTGTAGAAGATACCGGCTGTTCCGCCTGTGAAGCTCACGGGAATGAACACCGCCATGAAGACAAACGTACAGGAAATGACGGCCATCGTCACATCGCTCATCGCATCCTTTGTGGCTTCGTAAGGACTTGTGTAGCCAGCATCGAACTTCGCTTGCACGGCTTCCACGACGACAATGGCGTCATCGACCACCGTACCGATGGCAAGCACCAGGGCAAAGAGCGTCAGCAGGTTAAGCGTAAAGCCAGCCATGGAAAGGCAGGCGAACGTTCCGACCAAGGATACGATGATAGATATCGAAGGGATGAGGGTCGCCTTGAAGTCCTGCAGGAAGAAGTAAACCACGAGTACCACCAGGAGGATGGCAACAAGCAGCGTCTCCTCTACATTCGCGATGGATGCCAGAAGGAAGTCGTTGCTCGACATCATCTTGACGAACTTCATGCCTTTCGGCAGGTCTTTGCTCAATTCTTCCAGTTTGGCACTTACACGGTCGTTCGTCTCCTTTGCGTTGGCACCAGCCAACTGGAAGCAAAGGAAAGTGACGCCAGGATGACCATTCGCTTCACCATGGAAGGCGTAGCTGACAGCACCAAGCTCCACGTCTGCGATATCCTTGAGCCGAAGCAGCGTGCCGTCCGGATTGGCGCGTATCACGATGTCCTCGAACTCAGATATTTCCTTCAGACGTCCCTTGTACTTCAGGGTATATTGATAGTAGTTACCGATGCCGTCGCCATGGGTACCGTTCACGGGTTTCTCGCCAAGTTGTCCGGCAGGCGACTCCAAGTTTTGCTCTGCCAAAGCATTCGAGATGTCGGTAGGAATGACGTCGTATTGTGCCATCAGTTCGGGCTTCATCCAGATGCGCAGCGAATATGTGCCGCCAAGCAGCATGACATCGCCCACGCCCTCAACACGTTTGATTTGAGGGATGACGTTAATGTCCAGATAGTTCGAGATGAAGTCCTCGTCGTACTTGCCGTCCTCGCTGCACAGCGCGTCAATCTGCAAGAAAGACGTCTGGCGTTTCATGGTCTGCACGCCAACCCTCGTTACGTCGGATGGCAGCAAACCTTGCGCCCTCGAAACACGGTTCTGTACGTTGACGGCAGCCATGTCCGGATCGGTGCCTTGCTTGAAGATGACGTTTATAGTGGCAGAACCTGAGTTTGTGGCCGTACTGCTCATGTACAACATGTTCTCCACGCCGTTGATAGCCTCTTCAAGTGGCTGAATGACGGCATTCATCACGGCATCTGCACTTGCACCTGTGTAGGTGGTATATACACTAACCGTTGGCGGAGCGATGTCCGGATACTGTTCCAAAGGCAGGGAACTGAATGATATGGCGCCGACCAAAAGAATCATAATGGCTATCGAAATGGCCATTACGGGTCGCTTTATAAAGATGTTACCTTTCATGTCTGATAATTAGAAATGTAGAAATGAAGAGAATAAGAAAAGGGACGAGCCTCACTTTTCTCTTATTTTCTTATTTTCACAATGTCTTATTTTCCTCCTTGTTGGGCTTTATGTCTTGTCCGTCTCTCAGCATGCCAGCACCTTCTGCCACGATGACGTCGCCTACCTTTAAGCCGTCCTTAATCACATATTCCTTTCCGTTCGAGAGAGGTTCTGTGGTGACGAGTTGCTCGTGAGCAATATTGTCCTTATCCACGAGATAGACCTTGAACTTGTCCTGCATTTGAACTGTGGCAGTTACAGGAACGACAATCTGGTCCTTATAAGTAGTAGGAATGACGACAGTGCCGGTGCTTCCGCTGTGCAGGAGTTTCTCGGGGTTGTCGAAGACGGCACGAACCTGAACAGTTCCAGTGCTGCGGTCAACCACACCACTCACGCTCTCCACTTTTCCCTTGTAGGGATATTCGCTCCCGTCCACGAGAAGGAGCTTCACGTCGGGCATTGCTCCGATAGCCGCTTCTGCGCTTCCGCTCTCGCGAGTCATGTTAAGGAGCTGACCTTCGGCAATCGAGAAATAGACATACATCTGGTTGTTGTCGCTCACAGTAGTAAGAGGCTGGGGCATAGCGCTGCTCACCAAGGCGCCCTGACGGTAGGGAAGTGTGCCTACAACACCATTTGCGGGACTCTTCACAACTGTATAGCTGAGGCTATTACGAGCGTTGACAACCTGAGCGTTTGCTTGAGCAACCTGTGCTTTGGCGCTGAGAAGTGTGTTCTGAGCCGTTTGAAGTTCAACGTCGCTGATGATGCCGTCGTCGAAAAGTTTCTTCTTGCTGTCGTAGTTCAGTTGGGCAGTAGCGAGGCTTGCATTGGCAGCCTGCTGCGAAGCCAAAGCCGTGTTCAAGGCAGCCTGATAGGGAACCTGGTCGATGATGAAGAGCGTCTGACCCTTCGCAACCTTCTGACCTTCCGTAACGCACAGCCTTTGCAGGGTGCCGGCCACTTGCGGATAGACCTCGATGTCCTGACGGCCGCGAATAGTCGCGCTGTAGTTCGTGGTCATGGTCACCTCTTGCGTCTGGACGGTCATCGTCTTAAAGTTGGCGCTTGGCATCTGTTGTTGAGTCTTGTTGCCGCTGCAAGAAGACAGAAAAGCCATAGTTATCAATGACAAAGTCATGATAAGATTTGATGTTTTTCTCATAGAATATGTAGTCTTGATTGGTTATTTTTGTTAATTTTGCGCGGCAAAGGTACGAAAAAAATATGAAATCGAGAGCAATAGGGTAACCCAAATGGCACACAGAATTGTCCTAAATGTCTTATTTTAATAAAATATTTAAGATATTTTAATGCTTTGCCCTCTATAATCTCGCTAACCTATCCATTCAAAGAGATTAACCTATTCTGAAAGGTACACGTGTTAACCTTGCAAAGATAACGTGTTAAGTTTGCAAAGATAACGTGTCGAGTTTGCAAAGACGACGTGCCGAGTTTTCTACCCTTTTGTGGGTTGTGAAGAATCGGGCTTGGAAGTGGCGTCTGTAGAGGCCTGCAGGATGTCGTGGATGAGCAGGAGGTCTTCCTCCTTGATGCCTTTCTGAATGAGCATTTCCCAACTGTCGCGGAGCTTGGCAATCGCGATGGTTGCATCGGGTACAAGTTGCTCGACGAAGTTGTTGACGAATTGTTCGTAGCTGTCAATTGCGCTTTTCCAGTCGTTTTGGAGCAGCCGGATGTGTCCCAATCTGAGGTGAGCCTCCCATTTCTTGCTGTTGCTGAGGTCCAGTTCTTTCTTCGTGTAACGCTCTGCAATGTCGAGTTTGTCGAGGGCCAACGCTGTGTTGGCAATGGAGGAGACAAGATTTTCGTAGTCCTTGTCGTCCTCTGAGGCCTCATAATCAAGTTTGAAGAAGAGGGCGAGGGCTTCCTCGCGTCGTCCCACTTTATCTATTGCGGATGCGATAAGGCGGGGTAGCGACTTGTTTTCGGGCATGACTTCGGAGAGTTTCTGTAGGTATTCGAGCTCTTCTTCGTGGCGTCCCAACCAGGCGTAGCACTCGATGAGGAAGCGAAGGATGTCGTCGTTCTCCGGCTCCAGCATTTCTGCACTTCGCCCGCAACTGATGGCTTCGGTATATTTCTTCAGTTCTTTCAGCACTTGTCCCTTGAGAAGCAAAGCCGCGGCGCTGGCTCCCAAACGATTGATGGCATCATCGAGGATGGCTATCGTCTGCTTGTATCGACCAATTTCGAAGAGCAATTTGCAGCAGTTGACGGTATCTTCGATGTTGAACAACGCGGCAATCTCTGGGAAGTCGAACAGCGTGACGTTGTCTCGGAAAGGGTTGATGAGTTGGGAATGCAGGGGAGAATGTCCGAAGAAGCGGAAGAGGTCCTGCATGACGAAACGGAACGCGTACTCGGGTATCACGGCATTCTCCATGTTGGGCAGTTCCTGCTCGTCCAATTGCTTGATGGCTCTCGAGAAGTCATTGTCGTGGCTGACGAGGTAGAGGGTCGCCATCTTGTCAATATCGCAATCCAGAATGAAATCGACCATAGTGGAGAGATGACGCTTCTCGTTGCCTTTCTCGTCTATCATGACCGATTGGAAGAGGGGATGCGTCTTGTCGAAAGGCATGAACCAATGTGCCTCTCGCCGCAAATACTTGCAGTTATGGAGCAAGGGAATCTTGGAGAGATTGATGTCGAGGCCGCGTTGGAGGCGGTTTCTCAGGTATCGTCCGCGCAGGGAAATAATGTTCTTGATGTTGTCGGCATTCACTGCATCTTTGCCCGAGAGCAGTTCTTTCGTGACGGATTCCGCCTCTCTCACTTCCTTCTCCAAGTCCTTTTCGGAGATGAGCATCAGCAGGTATTCGTATTGCACCTGAACGACCTGTTTCTTCCCTTTGCGGGAAAGGAGACTTTTGGGCAGTGATGGCATCAGGGGAACCACATCTTTGTGGCGAATCCTCAACAACAAGAGGTGGCTGGCGGCCTGAATGTGTGTGCGTTGGCACTCGCTTTCTGCCAGAAGATTAAGCAGTTGCATCTTCTCGGCATCATAGTGTTCCCACAAGGAAAGGAAGATTGCTCCCTCAAGATGTTGCTGTACCATCTCCCGTTGCCGCATGAGGAAGTCGTACCAGAAAGCAGTGTCCTCGGCCGTCCACAAAGGTGAAGTCCAAAGGAGGTCAAAGAGGTCGTCCTGCACATCATTGGTCTCTTCGGGCGTGAGGATGCTGTTCCACTTGTCGAGGAGCACGTTTTGTGCGCCATAAGTCTCATTCAATCGGCTCAAGGCATTGCAGTAAAGGTCGCCGCCAAGGCTGATTCGAATGGCTCTGTTGGCTTGCTCCAAGAGTGCTACACCTTGTCTCTGAATCTTTGCCTGCACGTCGTTTCGCTTCTCGTCGCTGCCTCCGCCACGCAGAAACGAAAGCATGTAATGATAGTTCTTCTCAAGACTTTCGGCTTCGGCACAGAGGATTGTCTCCGCAGCACAATAGGGAAGGAGCGTGCGAAGAGCAGCAATGCCGTCCAAGATGCAACCTTGGGCGAACCCTTGAAGCCCGTTTTGCGTGACGAGACGAAGTGTCTTGGCGTCTATCATAATAAAATAAGAAATGTATAGATGTGGAGGACAAGAAAAATGGTCGCGTTTCTTATCGTTTCACTCTCTTAATAATACTTTTATTCTTAAGCCAGTTCTCGGCTTCTTCGGCGTCGCTTTGGCGAACGTTTGAAAGCGGTTTAAGCGGCTGCAACTCAAGCGAATCGACTGCTTCGGCAGGCATTCCGAAGTCCTGCTTCAGGATGTCTCGCAGCAAATCTGCTTCACTTGCTCTGCTCATGCGCTGGGTGGCTTCGTCCAGAAGCGTGCGGAACAACCTTTGTTGATGCTTGGTTGCTGAATTTCTGGCTGCCCAAGCGTAGAGTCGAGGCTGCTTGTCCTTCGATTGGAAGAGTCGTTTGTGCCCCAACATCGTCATCCAAGTAGCGTAAGGTTCCCCCATTATGGCGGCATCGATGAGGCCCAGGCGAAGCATGTCGGCACGGAGTTGAACGTCATTTATTTGCGGACGATAGATCTCGTCGTAGCTTGTATGCGTCTCGTCGAGCACTCGGTCGCACCAATAATCTGTGGCGGAAAGGCGACTGATGGCAATCATTTGCTCCTTCATCTGGTTGACCTGCTTCACACGTTTTGTCTTAAGTGAGATGAGGGAAAGCGGTTCGTCAAGGCTCACGAAAGGTGTAATCGTGACACCCTGCTTGCCAAGCTTTGCGCAACGAATCAGGTCTGTGAAAGCGATGTCTGCATATCCGTTGATAATAGCTGTGTCGATGTCCATCTGTGCCTTGTATCGAAGAATCTCCATCTCCAAGCCAAGACTATCGGCGAGGCCAGTTCTTTCCGCATAATAGACTGGCAAACAATTCATGGCAGGCATGACGGCAACGCACAAGAGGGTAGTGTCGATGCCCGTACTGTCTGCATCAAATTGCGTGGCCTCCTGTCTGTGAGAGCAGGAGGCCAGCATGATTGTGGCTATGATTGCCAGTAGTGAATATCTACAGTTCATAGTTCATAATTCATAGTTCAAAGTTATCCTAATACCTAATCCTCGACTTAATTATGAATTATGAATTGAGAATTATGAATTACGATTAGCCTTTGATGGCAGCTACACCAGGAAGAACCTTACCTTCGATAGCCTCGAGCAGAGCGCCACCACCGGTAGAGATGTAGCTGACCTTGTCTGTCAGACCAAACTTGGTGCAGCAAGCTACGCTGTCACCACCGCCGATCAGGGAGAAGGCACCTTCTGCTGTTGCCTGAGCAACTGCCTCACCTACTGCACGAGAGCCGGCTGTGAAGTCTTCGCACTCAAAGCATCCAGCAGGACCATTCCAAAGGATGGTCTTTGCACCCTTGATGGCTTCAGCAAACTTCTTGCGACTTTCTGGACCTGCATCCAGTCCGTCCCAACCTGCCTCAATGGCGTTGCTGGGGAATACCTTAATCTGAGCACCTGGCTTCACACTGAACGTGCCGAAGTCATAGCCGTTGCAGCAAACGCTGTCCACGCCCAGAACGAGTTCCACGCCGTTTTCCTTGGCTGTCTTTTCCACGTCGAGAGCAACGTCGAGTTTGTCGAGTTCGACAATCGAGTCACCAATCTCGCCACCGTGAGCCTTGGAGAATGTGTAGGTCATACCGCCGCAGAGGATGAGCTTGTCGACTTTGCCGAGCAGGTTCTGGATGATGCCGATCTTGCTGCTTACCTTCGAGCCGCCCATGATGGCGACGAAGGGACGCTTGATGTTCGAGAGAACATTGTCAACAGCCTGTACCTCCTTTTCCATCAGGAAACCGAGCATCTTGTTGTCTGCATCGAAGTAGTCAGCGATGACGGCAGTCGAAGCGTGCTTTCTGTGAGCCGTACCGAAGGCATCCATCACGTAGCAGTCAGCATAGCTGGCAAGTGTCTTGGCAAATTCCTTCTGGCTTGCCTTCATGGCCTTCTTGGCTTCTTCGTAAGCTGGATCGTCCTTTTCGATGCCGACGGGCTTGCCTTCCTCTTCGGGATAGTAGCGGAGGTTCTCCAGCATGAGAGCTTCGCCCATCTTCAGAGCCTTGGCTGCATCCTGAGCCTTAGCGCAATCGGGAGCAAAAGAAACAGGGCAACCGAGGGCTTTCTCCACGGCACCACGAATCTGGCCCAAGGAAAGTTTGGGATTTACCTTGCCTTTGGGCTTACCCATGTGACTCATAATGATGGCTGCACCACCGTCTGCAATAATCTTTTTCAGGGTGGGGAGGGCGCCGCGAATGCGGGTATCGTCCGTAATCTCACCATTCTCATTCAAGGGCACGTTGAAGTCAACGCGCACGATTGCCTTTTTACCGGCAAAGTTGTAATCAGAAATAGTCATAATATTAATGTGTTATGTTGTTGGTTTAAATTGCGCGGCAAAGGTACGACATTTCTTCGAAATGTGCAAGTTTTAACTCCGAATATTCCCTCGATACGTTTTGCAGAGGTGGATGAGGCCGCATTTGTCGCACTTCGGACGCAAGGCTGTGCAGGTATATCGGCCGTGAAGGATGAGCCAATGATGTGCATCGGGAATCTCTTCGTCTGTGAAAAAGCGGGTGAGCATCAGCTCGACAGAGAGCGGAGTCTTGCATGAATCGGGCACAAGTCCGAGTCGATGGCTGACGCGAAAGACGTGGGTATCGACTGCCATGCGTGCCTCGCCCCAAACAACACTTAGCACAACGTTTGCAGTCTTGCGGCCAACTCCCGGAAGTTCAGTCAGTTGCTTCAGGTCTTGAGGCACTTCTCCGCCATACTTTTCCCAAAGCATTCGAGCCATTTCGACCAGATGCTTGGCCTTGTTGTTAGGATAGGAGACGGAGCGAATGTAGTCGTAGATGACTTCTGGACTCGCCAAAGCCATCGCTTCGGCACAGGGATAGTCCTCGAAGAGGCGGGGTGTGACCTGATTGATGCGTTTGTCAGTACATTGTGCACTGAGGATGACGGCCACGAGCAACTGGAAGGGATTGTCGTAGTGCAACTCCGTCTTTGCGTTTGGCATAGCCTCTTTGAAGTAAGCCGCAACCTCGCGATAAAGCCGTTTCCGCGTCATCTTTTATCCCTTTCCTTGTTGCCTAAAAAAACATCCCCAGTCAAGTCGCCAAACTTAACACGTTAAAATGCCAAACTTAACACGTTAACTTTGCCAACTTAACACGTTAAGTTTTGCATTTAACCACGCCTAGTTTTCGGACGGCCTATTTCCTTATCTTGCTTTTCTTTACCCCCTCGAACGTCATCTTCACGGGTTGAATGGTTCCGTCTTCGTTGAAGACGAGCTTGTCGATGCAGGTAACGCGGTGATTTCCATCGCGTTCCTCGAGCGGACGACGGTGGTAGATGATGTAATACTCGTCCTTGCCGGGCACCTTGATGACGCTGTGATGACCGGCGCCGCGGGCTATCGACTCGTCTCTCTGCAGAATCTTTCCCTTGAGCGTAAAGGGTCCGAAGGGACTGTCGCTGATTGCGTAAGCCACGCAATAGTCGGGACCTGTCCAACCCCCTTGGCTCCACATGAAATAGTACTTGCCGTTTCGCTTCAACATGAAGGGTCCTTCGACGTATTCCTTGCTGGGAGTTATCTCGTGGAACTTCTGTCCGTCTTCCCAAGGAACGATGGAAAGCAGGTCAGGACTCAGCTTGCAGACGTTACAATGACGCCAGCCGCCGTAGAACATATAGTACTGTCCGTCGTCATCACGGAAGACGAATTGGTCGATAGGCTGTGCTCCGTTCACGATTTCATTGATGAGCGGCTTGCCGAGAGCGTCTTTGTAGGGGCCTTCGGGACGGTCGCTTACAGCAACTCCGATGCCTCCAACTTCGCCTTCATGCACGTCGTTTCCGCCGAAGAAGAGGTAGAACTTATTGTTAGCTTCGATGATGGAGGGCGCCCAAAGCGCTCTGCGAAGCCAAGGGATGTCAGCCTTTGTGATGACGTTCTCGTGCTTCGTCCAGTTCACGAGGTCTTTGCTCGAGAAAGCATCGAAGTGCAGCTGCTCGTCGTAGGGAGCACTAAATGTAGGGAACACCCAGTACTTCCCGTCGAGGACGGCACCTTCCGGATCGGCATACCAACCCTGGAAGATGGGATTTCCGCTGGTCTTTTTCTTCTTGGCATCAGCCGTCGTGACGATGCAACACAGGGATAGGATAATGATGAGGTGTTTCATAGAACTGAATGATTTGATGGATTTTATTCGATGATGCCTGCCTTCTCGAGGATGGGGATGACGCGGCTAGCTTGCATGCGTTTGTCCTTGTCCTTCTCGGCGTAGTATTTGTCATGCAGTTTGGTGAGGTTGCGGCTAAGGAGGAGTTTGTCCATGAGATGGTCGTCGATAGTCACTATGGCTGTTTGCTTCTCGTCTTCGGATGAAGGAGCAACGATGTGGCAGACGGGATGCTTCATGGACTTGGTGGCTTGCATTCCGCCCATGGTGGCTCCGATGATGCCTCCTACTGCGCCTGCTACAGCTCCGCCTATTGCTCCTCCTTGCCCTGCCATCATTCCAAATGTAGTTGCCATACCTCCCGCCAACTGCGAGGAGTTGATGTCGGCTGGCACGATATTGCTAGTGAAGATGATGTTGTACTGGTTAATGCGGGCGGCCTTGCAGAAGCCTTTACCCATACTTTGCTTGCCGTACTTCAGCCTATGACCGTTTACGAAGAGCGTCTTCCCTTGCATCGCAGCAAAGGATTTCTGCACCGTAGCGTCGGTGGCTTTGTCTCCCGTGGTCAGCTTATAGCCTCCTACTCCCCACAGGAAAACATAGCCTTTCCCATGCTTTTTGCTGTAGAGGGTGTCCAGCGGCTGCCACTTGTCCTTGACGAAGTCTTCGTAGGAGTTGCAGTATTTGCACTGGCTCATGGCATCGGCTGCCGTGAGCAAGAGCACGCAGAGCAATAAGAGTCGGGTGTTCATTGCTGCTTATTCCTCAATGATGCCTTTGCGCTTCTTCGTGATGACCTGTTCTTCGACCTCCATTGTGGAGAGGGCATCCATGAAGCCTTCGAAGATTTCCTGAGTGCGGTCAACAGTTAAACGACGGAACTTGCCGCTGCGAGGATAGAGTTTTGTGCCTTTCTTGTTGACGGCAGCTTTGTCCGTAATCCACTCTTCAGCTCTGTAGTGGACGCCGTTCTTACCGTCCATATCCTCGTTATAATAATAAGAAATTTGCGTGATAATGAGGCTTACCTTCTGTCCCTTAACGCTGGCCGACAGCAGATAGCGGAAGCGAGTGCGGTCCAGACTGAAGAACATCTTGTGGAAGGTCATGTACTCGTCAATGCGAGCCACGATGGTGCTGTTCTCCTTTTCCTCTGAGATGATGCGTGTGTACTCGGACTTAGGGAACTGGATGGCGTTGCCAATGAGGGAGTTCTTGATGTATGCGAGCATGACATCATAGATCTGCTGCTCGTTCTTATCAGTAACGCTGAAGTTCTTTTGGAAGGTTACGACGCCGTCCACCTCAGGCACAGCTCCAAGCAGATACTTGGGGTTCTTGTCGTCCTTGTGTGCCATCAGGATAAGTGGCAAGCAAAGAAGTGCTGCAAATAGAATGTTCTTTTTCATAATTATATGGTTTTATTCGTATCTTATTGCTTCGATGGGGTCCATGAGCGCTGCTTTTCGGGCAGGAACGTAGCCAAAGAAGATGCCGATGAAGGCACAGATGCAGAAGCTCAGACCCACGCTCCAGAAGGGCACGCTGCTGGGCATCATCAGCACATTGCTTGCCAGCCAACTGCCTCCATACCCGAGGGCTACGCCAAGGAAGGCTCCCGTAAGCGATATCATCACACTCTCGATGAGGAACTGACTCATGATGTCTATGCCTCTTGCGCCTACACTCATGCGCAATCCGATTTCCTTAGTTCGTTCGGTCACGCTGACGAGCATGATGTTCATGATGCCTATGCCAGCCACCAAGAGCGAGAATGCTGCCGCAACAACCAGGATGAGTGTGATGGTATCCATCGTCGTGGACATCGTTTCCATCCATTCCGCTTGCGAACGAATCGTGAAGTCATCTTCTGCATCATCCTTTAGCTTGTGGTTTCTACGCAGTATCTGTGTCACTTCCTCGATGGCCTTGTCGCTCAGTTCTTCTGTCAGAGCGCTCATCACGATGCTGCTGAAGAAGGTCTGTGCCGCAATACGTTTCATCACGGTCGTGTAGGGAGCAATCATCACGTTGTCCTGATCCATGCCCCAATTATTGTAGCCTTTGGACTTCAGGACGCCCACGATGCGGAACGGAATGCTTTTGAAGCGAACGACCTTGCCGACGCAATCGGCATCCTCGCTGCCGAAGAGTTCCTTCACGATGGTGGTACCTACGACACACACCTTGGCGCTCTTCATCACGTCTTCTTCCGTAAAGCAGTCGCCACTCTTGATGTCCCAGAGCTTGATGGTCATGTAGTCGGGGCTCTCGCCGTACATCGTACTGTTGGTGTTCTTGGAGCCGTAGATGACTTGACCGCCGCTGGTCACTTCAGGGCTGACGTGCGTGACGAGGGTTGCCTCGTTGAGGATGCTCTCGTAGTCAGCCTGTTTGAGCGTTTGCATAGCAGAAGGGTCGAGACGGACACCGCCTCGCATCTCTCCGCCGGGGCGGATGGTGAGCAGGTTGGTGCCCATCTTGCTCAGGTCTTCGCGGATGCTTTGCTTTGAGCCCTGTCCGATAGCCATCATGATGATGACTGCCGCCACACCGATGATGATGCCAAGCATGCTCAGGAAGGAGCGGAACTTGTTGCTCATGATGGCAGTCATGGCCACTTTCAATAGGTTGGTTATGCTCATTTCTCGTTTTGGGTTTTGTCGTTTAACGTGCCAAATTCTTTGCAACTACATGTATATGCAATTGCAACTACATGTATGTGCAATTGCATATACATGTACATGCAATCAACTTGCTGTGTTATGTTGGGTCAGTCATCGTTCGTTTTTGGCAATGCTGCCAGCGCATCTCGGGCATCGAGGATGTTGGGGTTTTCCTTGTCCTCGCGTATCTTGCCGTCGCGCAGCATGATGTTGCGGCTACTGTATTGTGCTATCTCGGGGTTATGTGTGACGAAGATGATGGTGCGACCTTGCCTGTGCAGTTCCTGGAAGAGGCAGAGAATCTCGAACGAAGTGCGCGTGTCGAGGTTACCTGTCGCTTCGTCGGCCAGGATGACGGCTGGGTTGTTGACCAACGCTCTTGCGATGGCGACGCGCTGCATCTGTCCGCCAGACATCTGATTGCTCTTGTGGTCGAGTCGGTCGCCCAGCCCCACAGCCTGCAAAGCCTTGATGGCTGCTTCTCTGCGCTGTCGTGCGTTGTACGTCTTGTTGTACATCAAGGGCAACTCCACGTTTTCTACTGCGGTCGTCTTGGCAAGCAAGTTGTAGTTCTGGAAGATGAATCCTATCTTACGATTGCGGAGGACTGCTCTTTCGCTGCGACGCATCTTGCGGACAGGAACGCCGTCCAGGATGTACTCACCGCTGGTAGGTGTGTCGAGGCAGCCAAGCTGGTTGAGCAATGTGCTCTTGCCAGAGCCCGAAGTACCCATGATGGTGACGAACTCGCCCTCGTGTATCTTGAAGCTGACACCTCGGAGTGCCTTCACCACTTCGCTGCCTACATGGAACTCGCGACGCACGTCTCGCAGCTCAATGACGACCTTTCTGTCGTTCTTATCCATTATTATTTCTTCTTGTCTTTCTCGTTGTTTCTGTTCCTTGGCTTAGGCATGAAGGGGTTGCTCTGCTGCTGTGCCTCTTCTTCGAGCTCGCTGCTCTGCACGTCGATGATGACCTTTGTGCCTGCCGTCAAACCGCTCGTCACTTGGGTCAGCGTACCGTTCGTGACACCAGTCTGTATAGCGATGGCTTTCAGGTTGGGGCCTTCCTTTGTCCACACCTTCATTGGACTCTCTACGTCCGTGATTGTCTCGCCTTCGTTGAGCATTGCCTCGCTTGGCTTGAAGCGGAGAGCCTTGGTGGGAATGGCAAGCACGCCAGGCATCTCGAGTGTGTAGATGTTGACGTTTGCTGTAAGACCTGGCTTGAGCTTGAGGTCCTGATTGGGTGCGCTGATGACCACTTCGTAGGTCACAACATTGCTCTCTGTCGTGGGTTGCTGACGAACCTGAGTCACAGCACCTTCGAATGTATCGTTGGGGAAAGCATCGACTGTGAAGCTGACACGCTGTCCTTCCTTCACTTCGCCTATGTCTGCTTCGTCCACATCAGCGATGACGCGCATGTCGGTCAAGTCCTTGGCAATCGTGAAGAGCGTTGGCGTGTTGAAGCTCGAAGCAACAGTCTGCCCTTCTTCCACCTCCTTCTTCAGCACGACGCCGTCAATGGGGCTGGTGATTGTGGCATAACCCAGGTTGGTCTGAGCCTTCTTGACGCTCTCTTTCTGATGCGTTACAGTCTGCTGAGCTTTGATGTATGAGAGGCGAGCCTGCTCATAGTCGTTGGCAGAGATGAGGCCTTTGTCGTGGAGAGCCTTGAAGCGCTCGTAGTTGGTCTTTTGATAATCGAGGTCGCTTTGGGCACTCTTCAGGTTAGCCTGCGCACTGCTCAACTCGCTGATGAGGTTCGTGCGGTCGAGCTCGGCAATGATTTGTCCAGCCTTGACCACGCTGTTGTAGTCAACATAGAGCTTGCTTACGATACCGCTGACCTGTGTGCCGACATCGACACTCGTTACGGGTTCGATGGTGCCAGTTGCCGTCACGCTTGTCATGACATCCTGCACTGTAGCCTCGACCTCAGTATAAGTGAATTCGACCTTCTTTTTGCAGCTGCTCACGATGCTTACTGCCAGTATCAGCATCGCAGCCTTGATGAATGTGTGATGTCTCATCTTATATAATATATATAATGTATAAGTATTCTTGTTTGTGTTCCTCCCCCTTTAAGGGGGAGTTAGAGGGGGTCTTAGAGTTCAATCTTCTCTCCTGTATAGAACTTTAGGAGCTGTATGTTGAGCAGAGCCATGTACTTGCTTTGCAACATGTCTTGTTCTGCGCTGATGACATTGTCGCGACCTTGCAGCACATCAACCGTGTTCTTCAAGCCGTTCTGGAATTGTTCGTTGAGCAACTCGTAGCTTGCTTCCTGACTCTTGACGCGAGCCTTGGCAGCAATGTAGTTCTGTTGACCACTATTGGCATTGAGCCAGTACTGCTCGATAGTGCTGGAGAGCGTGTTCTTCTTGTCCTGCAAGTCGAGCTTCGAGGAGAGTTGCTGCAGCTTTGCCGTCTTGACATTCGACATGTTGCGACGATTGTCGAAGATGGGGACGCTGAAGTTGAGGCCAGCACTCATGTTGAGGTTCGTCTTCATTTGTTCGCCCCAGCCATTGTTGCTACCAGTCGAGTGATTGCTTCCCAGACTTGCACTTGCACCGATGGTAGGGTAGAAGCCACGCTTTGCGATGTCAAGTTGCATGTCGGCTGCTTCGATGCTCAACTCAGCACTCTTTATCTCGGGTCTCGTCTCAAGTGCTTTTGCGTATGCTTCTTGAGCGCTTGGAACGAGAGCCAGCACTTGTTCATCAGTAGGGATGTTGCCCGACACATCGAAAGGTGTGTTGAGGTCGAGTTCAAGGAGAGCCTTGAGCTGACGCTTGTAGTTGGCAAGCTGTGTCTCTGTGTTGACCACGGAGTATTGGGCGCTGCTGAGTTGTGCCTCAAGTTGCACGACATCTGCCCTTGCCATCTGTCCCTGATTCATCATCTCCACACCTCTGTCATATTGGCTTTGAGCGGTAGAGAGCAACAACTCGTTGACGCGCTTGGCTTCCTTCGTGTACATGATTTGCACATAGAGTTGGGCTATCTGTTCCTGAATGGTGAGCTCGCTCTGCTCTGTGGTAAGGGCAGAGATGCGGTTCTGCAGTTCCTGTTCCTTGATGTTCTTGTAGTTGACGCCACCATTCCAAAGGGTGACATTGGCATTGAGTCCGTAAGTGCCCTGATAGGTCACATTGCTTCTGGTACTTGTCACTTGGTCGCCTTGCACTACAGCCATTACCTGAGTAAAGGGACGATAGCCTACGCCATGGTTCGTGCTGAAGCTGAGGCTGGGGAAGAGGGCTCCCTTGTCTTGCCAGAGACTTACCTCGCCTCGCTCTTCGCTGATGCGGTTCTTCTGCACTTGAATGTTGTGCTGCAGCGCATAATCCAAGCAGTCCTGCAACGTCCAAGCCTGTTGGGCTGAGAGTGTTCCTGCGAAGAGCATTAGAAGGAATAAAGTTCTTATTCTCATATTGTCTTATTATCTACAATCCTAAATCTTTAAATGTATGGTGTCGTTTGACATAGTATTCCCAAAGAAGGTTTATGGGCGAGAGTATCTCGTTGTACGGCACGACGGTTGCAGCCTGATTCTTGTCTCGGTCTTCCTTGAAGTCCTTTTGTATGCGACGGAAGTCGAGATGTGCTTTCAGTACAGCCTTGCAAGCAGCCCAATGCCCGCCTACAAGGAAGTGCAGTGCTGCTGCTGCATCAAGCAGACGACGCCAAAACATGACGCAACTGAACCTCTCTTTTGGCATATTCTTGTAGAGGAGGAGCAAGTTGTTGCGGAAGTTGAGGTAAGCCTTTCGTGGACTCTCTTTAGGAAGTGTGCCGCCACCAACGTGATAGACTACGCTTTCGGGAATGCAGACTATGCCGTAGCCACGACTTCTGAGTCGCCAGCACAGGTCAATCTCTTCTTGATGAGCAAAGAAACGGCCATCCAGTCCGCCTGCCTCGATATAGACATTGCGACGGATGAGCAAGGCTGCTCCTGTTGCCCAAGCCACAGAGGCTATGGTGTCGTACTGTCCTTCGTCGCGTTCTACTGTGCCAAGGATGCGGCCTCGACAGAACGGGAATCCCAGCCGGCCAATGTAGCCACCACAAGCTCCTGCATATTCCAGCATCTCTGGAGCCCATTCGCATCGAATCTTGGGTTGACAGGCTGCGATGCCGGGGTTCTTCTCCATGTAATCGAGCATAGGCTTCAGCCAGCCTTCCTCTACCCTGACATCGCTGTTGAGCAAGAGACAGAGGTCGCTATCCACTTCGGCGATGGCTTTGTTATAGCCTTCGGCAAAGCCGTAATTATGGTCGAATATGATAGTGCGGATGTTGGGGAACTGCTCGGCCATCAGTTTGAGCGAGCCATCGGTGCTGCCATTGTCTGCCACAACGACCTCAGCTTCGGGCGAGTGCTCGATGACTGAAGGCAAGAAACGACGCAGCATCTCTTCACCATTCCAATTCAATATGATGATGCTCAAACTCATGCTAATTCTTAACTCCTAACTCTTAACTCCTAACTCTTCTTGAGTTTCCCAATCAGTGCGTCTCCCTTTTCGTTCCATTCGCCCAACTGAACAGGGACGATGGTGTTGTCGAGCCCTTTTGTCTGCACTTCGACGCGGATGTAGTTGTCTGTGAAGCCATGCATCACGCCGCCCTTTATGCTGTGTTCCAGCAGGACTGGTCGTGTCTGACCTTTATATTTATTATAGTATGTGCGCAGTTTGTCGTTGCTGATTGACAGGATTTGCTGACTGCGTTCGTGTTTCTGTTGTGGTGTGACGATGCCTGGAATCTGCAGAGCCTTTGTACCAGGTCTTTCGCTGTAGCTGAATACATGGTACTGACTGACTGGCAATGCCTGCATGAACTCGCGAGCCTGAGCGAACAACTCGTCTGTCTCGCCTCGCATACCCACGATGACATCCACGCCGATGAAGGCATCTGGAATGTGCTTCCTGACCTCTTCTATCTTCTGAGCGAAGAACTTTGTGTCGTAGCGGCGATGCATCAGTTTGAGCACTTCGTCGCTGCCACTTTGGAGGGGGATGTGGAAGTGCGGCATGAAGGCTCGGCTCTGGCTGCAGAAGCGGATGATGTCTTCTGTGAGCAGGTTGGGCTCTATGCTGCTGATGCGATAGCGCTGGATGCCTTCCACCTTGTCGAGTGCTTTCAGCAGGTCGAGGAAGCTCTCTCCTGTCGTCTTGCCGAAGTCGCCGATGTTGACGCCGGTCAGCACAATCTCCTTGCCACCTTGCTGAGCAGCCTCTTCAGCCTGCTTGACGAGTGAGGCGATGCTGCCGTTCCTGCTCCTTCCTCTTGCGAAGGGTATGGTGCAGTATGTGCAGAAGTAGTCGCAGCCGTCTTGTACTTTCAGGAAGAAGCGCGTCCGTTCACCACGAGCACAAGCAGGGACGAAGGGTTGGACTTTCGGATTCTCTTCTTTCGTTAGGACGTTATCCTGTAATAGCGCTATGACGTTGTTGCGGAGTTCCTCTTTTCCAATAACGATGCTTACGCCTTCCAGAGCAGCAATCTTTTCGGGGTGCAGTTGCGCGTAGCATCCTGTAACGATGATGCGTGCTTCGGGGTGCTTGCGGTGCAGCCGGCTTATGGCTTGGCGGCTCTTGCTGTCGGCCACCTCTGTGACGCTGCAAGTGTTCACGATGCAGATGTCTGCCGCTTCGCCACTTTTGGCAGTTTCTACACCGACAGCCTCCAATTGCTTTTGGATGGTGCTTGTCTCGGCGAAGTTCAACTTGCAGCCGAGGGTATAGTAAACAGCCTTCTTGCCTTTTAATGTATTCACGCTGCAAAGATACGAAAATTCATCGAACAAAGAATAATGTATATAAAAAAATTACAGTTTCTTAAGATTGCGGGGTGGTCAGCGAGGACGAAGCCTTAAAGTCACTTTTTTGCCATTTTAGGTGCAAAATGCCAGAAAATCGCTTTTTGGCAAGAAAAACGCTATGCTGATTTTCAAGCACTTAGAAAAAATCTTGCAAAAAAGATGAAAAAAATCCTTGAAAAGTTGCACGTAATTCGAAAAATCGCCGTACCTTTGCAGCGTTTTAAAGAACAATTGATTGTTTTACAAGTTTAAAAAGCAAAAAGAAATGAAAAAGTTAGCATTTTTGTTCGCAGCTGTTGTTGCTGTATCTTTCGCATCTTGTGGTCAGAAGACTGAGCAGGGTACCACCTGCGATAGCGACACTGTAGTTGTTGAAGAGACAGTAGTTGACACTTGCGCTTGCGACACTTGCGCATGTGACACTTGCGCTTGCCCCGTAGCTGAATAATCAACAGCCGAGCAAAAAAAGACGCAAAGAGCCGTACCGATAGGTGCGGCTCTCTTTTTTTTTGTATTATTTTTGAGCGTCTGGTTGTTCCTGAGCTGCTGCTCTCATTGTTTGTCTCGGTATTCCGAGGGTGAGCAGCCATAAATCCGTTTGAAGGTGTGGCCGAAGGAACTTGTCTCGTCGAAGCCACACAGATTGGCAACTTGTGCAACGGATATGTCGGGCTTGTTTTTGAGCAAGACGATGGCCTTTTCCATTTGAATGGCTTGGATGTAAGCCTTTGGTGACTCGCCAGCCGCACTCTGCACCTTGCGTCGGAAGGTCTGCACACTCATGTTCAGCTCGGCAGCAATCTGCTCTACGCCGAAGTTTCCATGAGGCATTGCAGCGTTCACGGCTTCGATGACTCGCATCAGGAAGAGTTTCTCGTTCTCGTCCAGTGCCTCCGTTGTCTTCGGCTGCTCTGCAGTGTCCGCTTCGCGCTTCGATTGGAGCAACTCAATTTCCCGTATCAGTTCCTGCATCTGCCTCTGCCAGCGACGATGGTTGCGACGGATGATGAACCAAGCCGTGGCCGCAATCAGCAGGATGAGCAAGGTGGCAATGATGATGGTGCGACGATGAGCCTGACGCACTTCAGCGTTCTCCTGTTGCAGCTGGTCGTTGCCGAACTCGGCATTGTAGCGCGACAGAGCATCGGCTGTGGAGTGCGTGTAGAGCGAGTCCTTCAGCAGGTCGAAGAGGTCCAGCTCCAGCTTCGCCGAGTCGGGATTCAGCGCCCAATAGCTCTCGTAAAGTCCTTTGTGCGAGTGTATCTCGTTGTAGAGGTCGCCCATCTTCGAGAAGAGGCCGGCTGCCTCGCGATAGTAAGGGATGGCTTCCTGCTGCCGCTCCTGGCAGAGCAACGACATGCCCAAGCGGTTCAGGGCAATGGCATAGGAATGGTAGTCGCCCATCGCCTTCATCTCTGGCACAACCTGACGGTAGATGTCCTCCGCCTCCTTGTATCGATGCAAGCCGAGCAAGGCCGAACCCTTTTGTGAGAGGCGAATCATGAGCTTTGGCGAGCTACCGAGTTTCTCCTCCGTCTCGATGGCCTGTTCGGCATAAGTCAGGGCTTTCTCGTCTTGTCCAAGCGTGTGATAGATCTCGGAGGCCATGCCGAGCAGGACGGCTTTTCGGGCAGGGTTGTCCACCTTCTCTGCATGCTCCAGCGCTCCGAGGATGTACTGCTCCGCCTCTTTTGCCTGATAGCCAGCCATATAGATGCCTGCCACCGTGTTCATGCTCGACGAGATGCGGTCATCATCGCCACTCTTCATGTCAATTTCGAGGCACTGCTTGGCATAGTTGGCAGCATTCTTCACATCGCCCATTCGCACGTAGATGAGACCCAGCAGGTTCAAGCAGTCAGCCTTGAAGTCGTTCCCTACGTGACATAGCGGCAGAGCCTTCAGCGCATACGCCTCAGCCTGCTCATACTGCTGCTGGTCGTACATCCACTCGCCAGCCCAGTACCATACCTGCTGCTTGAGCGAGTCGGCAGGTGTCCCGTCGGGGAACACAGTCTCCTCGTCAACGAACTCAGCCTTAAGCAGTTCGCTGAAGAACAGGTTAGCGGCAGCCACGTTCGTCTGCTTGTCGAACTTAGCCAATGCCGACTCCACATCTTGTGCCATCGCGCAGATGCTCATCAGCCATGCCAGCAGTATCGTTGTCAAACCTCGTTTCATTTTGTTTTTTTTGTTTAGTTTCTGCCCACAAAGTTACGAAAAAATGTGGAACAAGCAAGGGTGTCCCGGCATTTTTATCTGTTGAAATGCCTGATTCGACTGTAAGCGTCACTCAAGTCTGTGTGCTTATTTGATTGAACGTTCATGATGATTCAATTGAATGTTCATGATGATTCAACAAAGATGGCGTGCCGCGTTTTGCAACCTGGCACGTCGTGATGGTTATTCCCAAAGGTTAAACGAGGTTTTTCTTATATTCTGTTCTGTTCCTTTCCTTGCAAAAAGGCGGCTACGTTTTGGGTTGCAATGTCAATGAGTCGGCGTCTTGCTGCCTTTGATGCCCAGGCTATGTGGGGGGTGATGAAGCAGTTGGGGACAGAAATGAGCGGACTGCTATGTCGAGGTGGCTCTTCGGTCAGCACATCAATGCCAACTGCATAGAGTTTCCCTGCCGAAAGTGCCTCGCTGACAGCCTGTTCGTCGAGCAATGGACCACGACCTGTGTTGATGAGGATGGCTGTGGGCTTCATCAGGGCAAGGCGTTCACGATTGACAAGATGGTGGGTCTCGTCGGTCAGCGGACAATGCAGACTCACCACGTCTGCTTCGCTGAAAAGTTGCTCGTAACCAGTTGCCTTTCTGATGTTTAGCTGTCGAAGTTCCGCTTCCGACTTGCTGCTGACGGCCAAGACCTTCATGCCAAATGTCTGCACCATTTTAGCCACTTGCTTGCCGATATTTCCGAGACCGACAATGCCAAAAGTGAGGCCATCCAGTTCGATGAGAGGAGCCTTCGTGAACGAAAAGTCCTTGCAGTTCTGCCATTCGCCTTTCTTGACGGCTTCGGCATGGAGCGCGACCTGATTAGTGATGTTCAGAAGGTGTGCCATCACCATTTGGGCAACCGACATTGTGCTGTAGGCTGGGATGTTCGTCACAGCAATGCCTCGGCGATGGGCTTCCGCGATGTCCACCACGTTGTAGCCCGTTGCCAGAACGCCGATGTATCGCAG
>OCVV011352755.1_pt1 | contig 24920 bp, 41 predicted proteins | sample 1539721 | NCBI WGS metagenome assembly OCVV01 (sample SAMN02144230, study PRJEB22623) | gut metagenome | biome: sheep rumen | host: Ovis aries | place: New Zealand
TGGAAGGAACAACGAAATGGCGAAACAAACGAAGAACAAAGTGGACTTCGCCAAACTTCGGGATCAGTTGATGGCCGAAGCAGCGAAGAAGGGCCTTGCCGACAACTACAACTTCATGACGACATTCGATCGTTATTGCAAACAGGTCGATCTGATCAACAAGCTGTCGGAAGTCATCGAAAAGGATGGCGAACTGGTCACCAAAGAGTACGTCAAAGGCAGAGAGAATGTCTACATCCATCCGGCAATCAAAGAACTGAACAACACTTCGAACGCTGCGAACAATTCAGTCTCGACTCTCCTGAAGATCCTGGCATCGGTAAAGGTCAAAGAAGACTCCGATGAGCTGGATGCCTTTTTAGCCGGATGAACTACATCTATCAGTATTATCAGAAGATCCAGGACGGATCTATCGTGGTGGGCGAATGGATAAAGTTAGTCTATGAGTACATCGTCCATGGTTTGGAAAACAAGGCCTTCTATTTTGACGGCAAGAAGGCGAACCATGCTATCGACTTTATCGAAAAATTCTGCCGACACGCTGAAGGTGCGCTTGCTCCGCAACATATCACATTGGAACTGTGGCAGAAGGCCTTCGTTTCCTGCCTCTTCGGAATCATGGATGAAGACGGCCTTCGTCAGTTCCGTGAGGTCTTCCTTGTCGTAGGAAGGAAAAACGGAAAGACATTGCTTCTGTCTGCCATTGCTCAATATTGCGCTTTTGCAGATGGCGAATATGGTGGAAGGATCTACTTCACTGCACCGAAGATGGAACAAGCTTCTCAATGCTTCGATGCATTCGTTGAGACCGTCAAGAAAGAACCGGTCCTTTGGAAACGCTCGAAGAAACGCAGAACGGATGTCTATCTTGAGAGCATCAACACGACCATCAAACCGTTAGCGTTCAGCGCAAAGAAATCCGATGGCCTGAACATCTCACTGGCTGTGGCCGATGAGGTGGCATCATGGCCGGGACAAGCAGGACTGCGATTCTATGAAGTTTTGAAGAGTTCACAAGGGGCCCGAAAACAGCCTCTTCTTATCTCGATTTCTTCAGCCGGATTCGAGAATGAAGGAGCATATGACGAGCTTTTTAAGAGAGCCACAAGGCTTCTAAAAGGCGACTCAAGAGAGAAGAGATTCCTTCCGTTCATCTATGCAATTGATGACATCAGGCTGTGGAATGATGCCAATGAGTGGCAGAAGAGCAATCCGAATCTCGGAGTCTCCGTCACATTGGACTACTTACTGGAAGAGCTGGCCGTCGCTGAAGGATCCTTGTCTAAGAAGAGCGAATTCATCACGAAATACTGCAATGTGAAGATGTCTTCCAGTCAGGCTTGGCTGAATTCTGTGGATGTAGAGAAAGCATTCACCGGAGTCCAGATCGTGCCGGAGATGTATCGTGAACACTATGCGATGCTTGGCATCGACTTATCACGCACAACAGACCTGACTGCGGTCATGTGGTTAGTGCAGAAGAACGATGTCATCAATATCTTCGGGAAGTTCTTCCTTCCTTCGGAGAAGATTCAGGAAGCCACAGAACGAGATGGTCTGCCTTATGACATCTACATTCAAAAGGGATTTTTAATTCCTTCCGGAGACAATGTCATAGATTATCGTGATTGCTACAACTACATCACGAACATCATCAACGGATGCCATCTGTATCCTCTTCGAGTGATGTATGACCGATACTCGGCGCAGTACCTGATTAAAGACCTTGAAGCCTTCGGATGCTTAACCGATGACTGTCATCAGGGATTCAACATGACTCCCGGAATCATGGAATTTGAAGGCCTCTTGAAGTCCGGACGGATAAACATTGGAGACAACGATCTCCTGAAGGTGCATCTGCTTAATGCTGCGCTGAAGATGGAGAATCAAAGCGAAAGAGTGAAGCTGATCAAAATGGCACAGAACGACCACATCGATGGTGTGGCTGCGATCATCGATGCCATGATCGGCCGACAAAAATATTGGGCCGAAGACGGCCGGAGATTAACAAACGAGAGGTAAAACATGGGCCTTTTCGACTTTTTATTTAACAAAAAGGAGCAGAGCGTGAGAGCAGAGACAGAGTTCAGAACTCTCACAGCCTACACTCCTCACTTCACGACATGGGGTGGGAGCATCTACGAGAACGAGCTTGTGAGGAGCTCAATTGATGCGATCGCTCGACATTTCTCTAAGTTGGTGGTCGAGATCCACGGATCCGCACAACCGATGCTGTCGAACAGACTGAAGCATCAGCCGAACGACTGGAGCACATGGTCACAGTTTTTATATCGCTGTGCGACCATCCTCAATGTTCAGGACAATTGTGTCATCGTTCCGGTTATCAACATATATGGAGAAACGACTGGCATCTATCCGATCGTCCCGAACAGATGCAATGTGAAGGAATGGGACGGAGTTCCATATCTCCGGTTCGAATTCAATCATGGTGAGTTCGCAGCTATAGAGCTGTCGAAGTGTGGGATCCTGAACCGTCATCAATACAAATCCGATTTCTTCGGTGACTCCTCGAAAGCATTGGGCCCGACTCTCGACTTGATGCATTTACAGAACGAGGCAATCAAAGAAGGAGTGAAGAACTCTGCGACCTTCCGATTCATGGCGACGCTTGGAAACTTCACCAACGCAGCCGATCTGGCCGAAGAACAAAGAAGGTTCGTTGACTACAACCTGAAAGGCAGTGAAGGAAACGGTGGATTTCTGCTCTTCCCATCGACCTATAAAGACATAAAGCAGATTGAATCGAAGCCGTTTGTGATTGATTCCGAACAGCAGAAACTGATTCAGACCAATGTTTTTGACTATTTCGGAGTGAATGAGAGAATCATTCAAAACTCTGCTACTCAAGATGAGATAGATGCCTTCCATGCCGGATGCATTGAACCTCTTGCTGTGCAGATGAGCGAAGTGTTGACGAAGATGCTCTTCTCCCTGAGAGAGAGAAGCAACGGAAACTTCATCGAAGTTTCGTCCAATAGATTGAGCAACATGAGCATCGCTAACAAGATATCCTTCGTGACCTCGATGGTAGACCGTGGAATGCTCACAGTTGACGAAGTCAGAGACATGTTCGGATTCGAGCCTCTGCCTGATCAGAAGGGCAATGTGACTCCGATCCGTGGTGAATATCACTATTTAGAGAATGCTGAGGTAAATAACAATGCCGAAGAAAATTGAAGAAAGAGAATATCGTTCGATGCCTTTGATGGCACCGACCAATGAATTCAGAGCTCAAGGCTATGCAACGACCTTCAATGATCCTTATCTCCTTCTGAGGATGGATGATGTGGACTACTTTGAAGAGGTCGCTCCCAATGCCATAGATGAGAAGACAGACATGTCCGATGTCATCTTCCAGTTTGACCATCAGGGAATGGTCTTCGCTCGTATGTCTAACAACACACTGGAGCTGTCTCAGGATGACCACGGCCTGAAGGTCGATGTGGACTTATCAAAGACGGCCGATGCGAGAAATATGTTCGAGAACATCACTTCCGGCATGGTGAAGGAGATGTCTTGGGCATTTGTAGTAGATGGTCAGGAGTATGACAAGAAGAGTCACACACGCAGGATCACGCACATCAAGAAAATCTATGATGTTTCTGCTGTTAGTATCCCGGCCAATCCTAACACTGAAATCATGGCTGCTCGTTCCTTTATAGACGGAGAGATCAAAAAGGAACTCAAGGAGTTTGAGATTCGAGAAGCCAAGAAGGCGAAGCTCAGGCTGTTGCTTGAGCTCAGCAAATAAGGAGAACTGAAATGGAACTCAAAAACAAAATGAGTGAAGAACTCGAAGCAAGGAAGGCAGAGATCGCAACCTTAGTGGATGCAGAGGATGCCGACCTTGATGCACTGACCGAAGAAGTCCGTGCAATCAATGAAGAGCTTGAAGCTCGGAAGAATGCCGAAGCCAAGAAGGAAGAGATCCGCACTGCGGTCGCTGAAGGTCTTGGTGAGGAAAAAGAAACAATCGATTTTGAAGAAAGAAAGGAAAATTCCACAATGGAAGTACGCAACAGCAAAGAGTACATCAACGCATTCGCTAAGTATGTACGCACAGAAGACGACAGAGAGTGCCGTGCACTCCTGACCGAGAATGTTTCCGGAACTCTTCCGGTGCCTGAGTTTGTATATGGCATCGTAGCAAAAGAGTTCGAAGAGAGTGAGATCCTTCGCAGAGTCCGTCACATGAACGCTAAGGGCAACCTGAAGGTCGGATTCGAGATCTCTGCTCCGGCAGCCGGAAAGCACACCGAAGGCACAGAGGATATCGATGAAGAGAACCTCGTTCTTGGTGTTGTCGAGATGGTTCCGACTACCTTCAAGAAATGGCTGTCCATCTCTGATGAAGCTCTTGACCTTGAGAATGGAGAGGCTTATCTGTCCTACATCTATCAGGAAGTCGCTCGTGGAATCGTTAAGGCAGAAGAAGACGAAGTCGTCGCAAAGATCCTGGCTGCTCCGCAGACAGCAACTTCTTCTCAGCCTTCCGTCGCAAAGACCGGCACAGCAGCTGGTGCTCTTGATGACATCATCCAGGCTCGTGCTCTCCTGAGCTCTGCTGCTCGTGATCTCGTTATCCTCTGCACTCCTGCTCAGTATGCAACTTATAGAGCACTTCAGTTGAATGCCAGTTATGGTGTAGATCCCTTTGACGGCCTGCCGGTTCTCTTCAACGACACAGTCACTGCCCCGATCGTTGGCGACCTGAACGGCATCATGTTTAATCGTGTGTCTGACATTCAGACCAAGATCGATGATAAGACCTTAATGACCAAAGACCTCGTCCGCATCCTTGGCAGACAGTATGCTGCAATCGCAGTTGTCGGTGAGAAATACTTCGCAAAAGTTTCTGCGTAAATAAGAGGTGAAAGATGGCAATACTTAACGATGCCAAGTTGGCAATGAGAATCACAACGACAGCATATGACGATGAGATCTCCCGGTTATTAACAGCCGGAGCAGCCGATCTCGGCATCGTTGATGTAGATGCCAATGACACAACGGATCCGCTGATCGCTCAGGCTCTCATCACATTCACAAGGCTTCACTTTGGCTCACCTTCTGATGTCGAATACCTGAAGAGGTCTTATGACGAACAGAAGGCTCAGCTGATCTCGAACCGTAACTATGGTTTGAAGGAGTATGTCAATGGTTAGAGCTACAGTCGTGACTTTGCTGACAGAAGTTCCTCATGGTGTTTTTGAATCCCATTCACCATCGAGGACTGATGTCTTCGCTGAGATCCGATCAGTGTCGATGAAAGAGTTTTACCTTGCAGCAAATGACGGAATCGAGCCGGAAGTTGTCTTCCGGCTCACTGACTATGCAGATTATGCCGGACAGAAGATCCTGGAACATGATGGGGTAGTTTACGACATCATCAGAACCTACACTTCGGACGATATGCATATAGATCTCACATGCAAGAGAAGGGAGAAGAACCAATGACGATCCAGGAATTGGGAAGCAGACTGAACCAAGCCAAAGACGGCCTTGAGTTCGCTCACTTCGCTTGGTCTTCAGCTCCGGCCGGAGATTATGGGATCTATGCAGAGGACGGGATGCCTCAGTTCGAGGCGAACAACCGGAGAGTCGAGCATCTCGTTCATGCATATGTCAGCCTCTTCACGAGAGACGATTCCGGACAGACTCAGGAGCTGATCGAGAATCTCTTCGATCAGCTTCAAGACGAAGAAGTTTTCGCATGGTCGGTCAACACGATCCAATTCGAAAACGCAACCAAATTCATCCACATAGAGTGGGAAGTGGAGTTCGCTTAATGGCAAAGATCAAGTTCAAAGGGATGGACGAGATAGAAAAATATCTCGACTATCACGACAAGAAGTCTGTCTCACTGGCAAAGAGATGCGTTTATACCGGAGCGTATGCCATCGCTGACGAAGTGAGGCAGTCTGCCGAGAATGCGATCAAGAAGGACAGAGAGCACACTGCGAGACAGACCGGAGAGATGCTCGAACACTTCGGTGTTGGTGGCATCCAAGGGGGGCCTAATTTCGCACAGACTTCCATAGGATTCTCCGGATATGATTCGAGAGGTGTTCCTGTTCCTCTGATTGCTGCTGTTCTTGAATCAGGCAACTCGACCAACTCCCAACAAGCAACTCATTTCTTCTCCAAGGCCGTGAGGAGTGGAAAACCGAAAGCTCTAGGTGCGATGCAAAAACTAGTTGATAAATTCATGGAAAACGAAGGAGATAAATAAATGGCATATGTGACAACTGGCTTCAGCCTTCCTTATGTCGCAAAGTACTCCAATCCTTCCGGCACGAATGTCTATGCCGATGGTATCAAACTTGCGAGAGGTGTATCCGTCGCAGTTGATGCCGATGTTGTTGATGACAACAACTTCTATGCTGACAACATCGTTGCCGAGACAGAGAACGGAGCTGTCTCAGGTGGAACATTGACTCTCACAGTCGATGGTCTGTCTCCTGAGGCTCGTAGACTTATCTACGGACTTCCGACTGCAGCCGATGGATGGGTGGCCTTCGGAGACGAGGCAGCCATTCCTTACTGTGGAGTTGGATTCATCCGCAGAACGATGAACAATGGGGTCACTAACTACTGGGCAGTTGTGTTTCCCAAGTGCAGATTCGCTTTCGATGGCGAAGATGCAGAAACTGCTGAGGATCAGATCTCTTGGCAGACCAAAGAGCTCGAAGCGACCTTCATGCGTGATGATACAGCCAATCATAACTGGAAGTATGTCAACGAGACACCTTTCACGACTGAGGCTCTCGCAGAGGCAGCACTTAAGTCGTTCCTGAATGTAACACCTTAACAGGGACAGTTGGGGACAAAAGGGACACTTAGATACAAAATCCTAAACCTAACCGATTTTTAAGGGGGAAAAGATGGACTTCACGATCAACGGAAAAAGGATCCCATTGGCCTATACCATATGGGCCAAAAGAGAACTGATGAGAGAATTCAACGATGCGAACGGCATCAGCATGGCTTTTCAGGTGGACAACGACATCGACCTTGCACAGAACATGGCGAAGATCGGATCCATTATGTCGAAGGCTTACTCGATGAAGGCGAAATCGTTGGCAATCCTGACCGGAGCAGAGGATGACTCTTGTCCGGTCGAGGAAGATGTTCTCTTCGGATTGCTCGATAAAGACCTGACTGTTGAGCTGGTGAAGGCCATCTCGACCACGGTGACCGATGCAAACAAGACTTCGGTCGAGGTGAAGCCCGAAAAAAAACTCGAAGCCACGGAGTAAAGATCACTACTTCGTGGCTTCTTGGGTGGGGCCTTAAATTGGGACTGGGTCTTGACCGGACACTGGTCTCGGATCCTGGCGAGATCGTTGACCTTGTCTCATGCTATGCGATCGCAAACGGAGCAAAAGAGAAGAATGCGATCTCTTTTGACGAACTTATGGAGATGAACTGATGGCAAACGCAATAAGCGCACAAATTAAACTTGAAGGTGGCAGGTCGTTCGCCAACGAATTCAAGAATGCAGCATCTGCGGTGAAGGCTGCGAACTCGGAGCTGGCTCTTCTTGATTCCGAAGTTAAGAAGAACGGAGCTTCGAGTCAGCTCCTCGCAAAGAGAGCAGATGCGGTCAGCAAGGCCTTTGATGCGGAACAGAATCAGATAGACCTTCTGACATCAAGAATGGAAGAACTTAATCAGCTCACCGGAGTCGATACATCCCAAGCGATGAACGAATTGACGGCCGAGCTGAATAAACATAAAAAGGCACAGAGCGAACTCGGTGACTCATTGGATGAGTCCGGCAATGACTTCACGGACTTTGCGAACGATGTGGCAAAGGCTCAGATCATCATGTCGGCCATGAAGGATGTTGTCATCGCAGTAGGTAAAAAGATATGGTCTGTGGGCAAGGGTGCTGTAGAGTACAACTCACAGATGGAGTCCTATTCCAAGACGATAGAGGCCTTTTTCAAGACTTCAGGGCAGTCTTCGGAAGAGGCGACCAAGAACACCGAAGAGCTGATCCAGGCGCAGAAAGAACTCGCTACACAGACCGGCATCGGCACAGATAAGCTAATCGATGCCAACAAGATGCTGATCGCTGCCGGAATGAGTGGAGACACTTCACAGAAGGCAATCTCTGCACTGTCCAAGGCAATCGTTGCGACTGGTGGGGGAAATGAAGAACTGAGCAGAATGGCTCAAAACCTTCAGCAGATCGCCAACACCGGAAAGGCATCAGCTCAGGACTTGAAGCAGTTCAGCGCAGCCGGAGTGGATGTCTACGGCCTCATGGCCGACTCGACCGGGAAGACAGTTGAACAACTCCATGACATGGATATAACCTTCGACATGATCGTTGAGGCCCTTGACCTTGCGACTCAGGAAGGTGGCAAATTCTTCGAAGCTTCTCAGGTCGGAGCATCTACACTCCAAGGACAGATGAACCTTCTGAAGTCTTCTATTGATGAAGGTCTTGGAACAGCTTTTGAACCGGTCAACACGGCTCTGAGAGAGCAGTTGATTCCTGCAGCCACTCAGTTGATAGAAGATATCGATTGGAATGCTGTCGGCGATGCCATCGCATGGGCAGTCAGTTGTGTGACTGACTTCGTGAATGCTGTCGATGAGTTTAGAAACTGGTACAACGAAGTCTATGGGCCCAAACCTCAGGAGACGATTAATGCATTCACTGCAAGTCAGGAAGACCTGAACGAGGCATTCATACGCACCGGTGGCAATGTCCAGATCTTCGACTCCGAAATGGCCGGAGCTGTCGAAGCAGTAAAAGGCCACGGAAATCACATGGCCATGGAATTCGATGGGATGTCACAGACCATCGACACATCCGTCCAACAGACAGCCGGAGAAGTGAAGAACATGCTCATCGATATGGGATGGGAGATGATGACTCAGGGTGAGACTGATGCCTACAAGTTGGGCGAAGGAATCGCATCCGGAGCGATCAAGCCGAAGACCGAGACTCAGGCAATCATAGATGAAATACAACGGAATCTCGATGGGAATAAGAAGACTATGTATGAATCGGGTGCTGACTTCGTGAGTGGTTTCGCTTCAGGAATGCACGACAATAATGGTCTGATCGCTAATGCTGCAGCTGGTATTGCCAACACCATCACAAGGCTTTTGCACTTCTCGAAGCCTGACGAAGGGCCTCTTCGTGATTATGAGACATGGATGCCTGACTTCGTTGGTGGATTAGCCAAGACAATGCGAGAGAGCGAATGGATGCTTGCAGATGCATCTCAGGATCTTGCACAGACCATAACGAACAACACAGTGACAAATAACATCAGCATGACAGTCAACGGAGCACAAGGGCAATCAGCTCAGGAGATCGCTGATGTGGTCATGTTGAAGATTCAGCAGGCGACTAATAGGAGGAGTGCGGTATGGGCATAAACTTCTTCACTTTCAACTCGACATCTTCGGACTCTTATGATATCCGAATCGAGAAGAGTCCTGACTATCCAGTAGCACAGAGAGTGGTCGAGCAGATCCATGTTGACGGTCGGAATGGTGACCTGATCAGGGACACTGGAGCCTACAAGAATGTTGACATGAAGTACTCGATATATTTCAACGGCAAGTCGTCTTCCTTCCAAGAAGTTGCTCGTCAGGTGGCATTTTGGCTGAATGGCAGCACTGGCTACAATCGATTGGAAGACTCTTATGATCCTGATGTCTATCGATGGGCGACGATGTCATCTTATACCGAATATAGGAACTGGCAGAACACCTTCGGCAGGGCAGATGTTACTTTTTCCTGCAAACCACAAAGATTCTTCAAGAATGGTGATAGTGAGTTTACTCCTGATGGATTCATTCCGAACGACTGGATGCCTTGCAAGCCGATTCTCATCGTTGAAGGAGTGGGCGACATCACGATCGGCAACTCCAACATCAATGTGTGGGGAAATGCAGGCAGAGTGATGTATATCGACTGTGAGACGGAGAATGCCTACTCAGGGATCGTGGGGGATGAAGTGCAGAAGATGCAGAAAATCAACATCCGAAGAAACAGCACATACACTCTGCCTATCAGCTTCGATGCAAGTGGTTTTCCAACTTTATATCTCTCAGCTGATGCTAGGTGTCGATTCGGTGGGAGTCAAGTCCATTGGGATCTCGAGATTCCAACAGAAGAGGATTTCACATATGTCGACCGTCTTGGAACTAGTGCCGATCAAATCACAGTCTCCAAGTTGGCGAACGACAACAAGATCACCTTCACGACTGGCAGTTCTTTCTTCAATAATGCAGTCGACATCAGCAACCTTGTCCTGAGAGTAATGCAGAACAGAAACAATAACATCTATGTGACTGGTGGATTCCCAACCATTCCGACTGGTGGGATTGAGGTCACGACTGATGTTGACGACCTGAAGGTCATTCCGAGATGGTGGACACTGTGAGGTGATGCGATGATACCAATTCTTTACTCACCAAGTGAACAGAACTTCACGAGTCGAGGACTCGGAGCACTCTCCGATGCGATCTCGTGTGTGGTCACAGAGGAACGGAACGGACAGTTCGAGCTTGTCATGACCTATCCAGTGACTGGAGTTAACTTCGACTACATTAGTGACCGTTCGATCATCGTGGCGATCCCTTCACCATATCGTCAGGCTGAGCCTTTTCGGATCTATGAGATCGAATCGCCATTGAATGGCATCGTGACCATTCATGCGAGGCATGTCTCCTATGACCTGAGCGGTGTGGCCTTGGAGCCTTACACAGCATCGGATGTCTCATCTGCACTGGATGGATTCGCTTCTCACTCTCTGTCAGCCAATCCCTTCACCTTTTATACCGACAAGAGCACGAATGGCACCTTCACTGTTGAGGTGCCATCTTCTGTTAGGCAAGTGATGGGAGGCCAAGAAGGATCCATCTTGGATGTCTTCGGTGGAGAGTGGGAGTTCAATCGATTTGATGTCCATCTGTGGGAGACACGAGGGCAGGAGAGGTCGCTCAGGATCGCATATGCAAGGAACCTGACTGGCTTTAACATGACACGCAACATGGAGACGATGTTCACTGGGATCTATCCTTACTGGACGGATGGTGAAACCGTAGTAGAAGTGAGTGGCAAGGTCATCACTGTTTTGGTCGCTGATTACGAAAATATAGCACCGATTGACTTCTCGGATAAGTTCGAGGAGACACCAACTCCTGCACAGCTTCAGTCCGTCGCAGAAGACTACATCTCCTCGCATGACTTCGGAGTTCCAAAGGTGTCGTTCGATGTGAGTTTCATCGACCTTGCTTCAACAACAGAATATGAGGCCTTTGCTGAACTAGAGGCTGTTGACCTATGTGACACTGTCACAGTGGTTTTCCCAATGTATGGCATCGAATCGTCTGCGAAGATCGTCAAGATTGAGACCAATGTATTATTGGAACGATACAACAAAGTCACGATCGGCACGATTCAAACGACCATCGCAGACACAATCGCAAGCCTTCAGGGAGGGACTTCGGTCTCATCCATCGGTGGAGGTGGAGGAACTTCCAACTATAATCTGCTGACCAACAAGCCGAGCATCAACGGAGTCGAGTTGATCGGAGACAAGACGACCAGTCAGTTGGGCATACCAGTCTACACAGCAGGCGACAATGTCCAAATCGAAGACACGACCATCAATGCTCGGATGCCATATGCTCAAGTCGACAGCACATCGACAGCAACGGCCTACACTGCAACGGTGCCGAACATCACAGCACTGAAGACTGGAGTGTTCTGCTATCTGTACAACGGACGGATCACTTCGGCAGCAGGAGCGACTCTTGATGTGAACGGACTCGGAGCAAAGCCAATCTACAACTCTTTCTCAGGGGATGCGATCACAACGACCTTCAACATAGAACGGACATTCCTCTTCGTTTATGACGAGGACAGAATCGCAGGAGGCTGTTGGGATATCTACACTGGTTATTATGCGAGCAATTCCGACACGCTTGCATATATGGTCAGGCACAATTACTCGTCCTTGCCTGCTGCAGACAACTTCGTGCGGTACAGAGTCCTTTTCACGAACAAGGACAACACGCTGTACATTCCTTCAACGACATCCACAAGCACGAATGCGACATCGTTGAGAGCGGTCAATCAGCGACCGATAGATCCATTCGGACAGATCCTTTACTATGGCACGACTGCAGCGGTCTCAGCAGGAGGAAGGCCTTCTCCTGCTTCTCTATGGCAGCAGCACACAATAACCTTGGGATATGCATTTAACCGACGAGGAGCAGCACTGACACTGACTCCTTGGGATCCGATCTACATCAAGTGTGCTCCTCAGGCCGATGGCACAGCGATCATCGATGCAGACGAACCATTTGTTCAGTCACTTCCTTCGAGCGACGATGGCAAGATCTATATCTTCTTCGGCATCGCTTACAATGCCACGACCGTCGAGATGCTTCTTGACCATCCAGTCTATTGCTATAAGAACGGAGCGATCAGGCACTGGGATCCGTCAGGTTTCTCGATTCGCTACGGCACGACAGCAGAATGGGCATACTCGGCATACATTCCCTCCGAGGGAGAAGTAATTGTATATACAGATTATCAAACGATCGACGGAGATCCAGTCGCAGGCATCAAGATTGGAACTGGCAATGCATATGTGCAAGACCTTCAGTTCATTGATGCCGAACTTCGTGACAGAGTGATGAATCACATCAACAACAGCACCATCCATGTGACAAGTGCTGAAAAGACCTTTTGGGGAAATAAAATCAACATTGATGATGCGTATGAGATCGTCAATGGGAATTTACAAAACGAGACTTTAGTCTTCACGAGGAGTTGAAAATGCCTGAAATTAGTAAAATCACATTGCCGAGCAACAACACCTATGACATTAAGGATGCCACAGCTCGGAGCACGATCGCATCGGAAGTGACACGACTTGAAGGATTGATTGGCAACATCACATCCATCAAGTTCGTGGTCGCTTGGGACGGATCGTCAGCACCAGTGGTGGCGAACATTCCTGCAGGAGTGACGGTCACCTACAATGGCACGACCTACACTGGAACGAAGGCAGCATCTTCAGCAGATGCAGGAACCTTCTATCTTGTTCACTCAGGATCCACAGCGAAGAACACTTTCGATGAGTATGTCATCGTCGGGTCGACTCCTGCATGGGAGAAAATCGGCACGACTGACGTTGACTTGAGTGGATATGTCACAGATGTTTCTCTATCCAAGCAGACGGATGTTGTTCTCGGTGAAGCGACGACCTTCACGAACTCATCGTCTTCGGTCAGTTTCTCAGGAGGCACGACCGATGTCGTTCTTGGCGAGGCAACGACATTCACTGCTTCAGGAACAGCAGTTGCTAAAACGACAAAATATCTCTCTGCATCAGCCTCAGGAACAGCAGTCGGAGCGAATGGAACGGCAAGTGTCATTTCTTCCATTCCGACCTTTACGACAGACGAGTTCATGCAGGATGTCACTGCGGTCTCGCAGAAGTTAGTGCAGACAACTGTTCCCAATGTCACTGGCAACACAAGTGTCAGCATTCCGAATGTCACGAATGCAGGATCTGCTTCGACATGGTCGTTCACGATGGGGACTGGATCCAATGCTGAGACACTCATCATCAGTGGTGCGAACAGTGTCGCTCCGACTCTCGGAACGAATCTGTCAGCATCCAAGGTCACGCTCGGAACAGCGAAGACTGTGGCGACTGGAACGGTCACCGATGATGTCACAGCGACTGGAGCACCAGTCATCACATCGATTCAGCGTGGCACAATGGCGAATGCTGTGACTGGATGGGATGGAAGTCCTTCTTCCGAGACTGTCCTGAAGGGAGTGAAGGTCACTTCTCAACCGACGATCACGCTCACAGCGAACACATCGAGTGCGACTGGCCGAATCACCTATGTCGAGTCTCTCGGAACAGTGACTCAGCCTACCATCACAGTCGGAACGAACGACAAGGTCACTGCAATCAAGACACTCGGCACTGGAACAGCTGCAGCACAGACAATCACAGTCGGAACTAATGACAAGGTGACTGCACTGACCAGTGCAACAGATGTCAGCGTGACAAGATAAGGAGGTCATCATGGCAAACCTAGCGAAGATCATGCTGCCTGATGGCACTGCCTATGACATCTGCGACACGACAGCGAGGAACTCGATTCCTACTTCTACATCGCAACTGACGAACGATTCCGACTTCGTCTCGGATCCTGCCTATGTCCACACAGACAACAACTTCACGATCTCCGATGTTCGCAAATTGGGGATGGCAGTGACTGCCAACGATGTCTATCCAGTCGGAGCAGTGTGCATCACATCGACCAATACTGCTCCAATCCTCGTTGGAACATGGGAGCTGATTGACAAGGAGTTCACTCCGTATATATCAACGACCAGTGCGTTCACGATCAACACGACGAACACGACCTCAGTCGGAAACTATCTTCTCATCAGGAAAGGGCATGAGGTCATCCTCCGTCTGCAGATCAAGAACAAGGTCGCTCTAAGCACTTCCAACTTGGCACTCGGAACGATCAACACTTCCAACTTCGGCATCTCGTCAGGATATGCTGACTGGGGAGTCCAAGGGAACTGTGATGGAGGCACTGGCTTGGTCATGGCATCTATGACAGAAGCCAGTAGTAAGTTCACGCTGACCTCAATGTGTGCAATCACACGAACGAGTGGAGGCAGTATCGCTGCAGGCAACACGATCGACTTTGTCTTCAGGCCAGTGTTCGACATGGAGAAGATGCTCGATTCGGCCTGCAATAAGTTCTACTGGATTAGAACGGCATAAGGAGGCCATATGATCACAATGGATATTACAACAATCACATTGATTCTTGGGATGATTGGAAGTGTGCTCGGTATCTTTCAGCAGATTCGAGCAATGAAAAAGAATCAGGAAGACCTGATTCGGCAGAATGCCGAGCAACAGAAGGGCATGGAGATGAGGCTAGAGAATTTGGAAAAATCTGTCTCAAGTCACAATCAATATGCTGAAAAATTTGCTTCATTGACAGAGACCATCGTCGCAATGAAGACGGATCTGTCGTGGATAAAAAACTCATTAGAAAAGTAAGGAGATTTTAACATGGCTTACACTTATTACATCCGATCATGGGATCCTGATTCGACATATCCTGAGAATCCTCAGGAAGGCGACCTCTGCTATACGATTACGCTTAATCAGGAATGGGCTCCAGTCGGGGGAGTGAAAAAGGACAACATCGTGAAGGAAGAGATCTATCAGAACGGCGCATGGGTAGAGCAAGGGGGTGGTGGTAGTGATTTCATCGTTCCGAAGCAGACAATAACAATCACTGATTCGCCTGTTCCGATTCAAGCGGATTTCTCTTCCTTGAGTGGTGAGGGATATCTTTGTGGGGGTTATCTGCAAGAAGAAGATGGATATTTGTATTCCTACTTCACCCCAGTTTGGTATGATTGGACGTCCGCACACACTCTTCATATCGAGATGCCGAACTTAGGAAATTACGGTGCTTCCATCAACATTGTTGAAGATAACGGCACAATAACCGCAGTTGTTGAAGATAGCCGGATAGGCGATGTTGTGCCCGGAACATACACCTTTGGGGTTGCACCAAACTTTCTGATTTAAAGGAGAACAACCATGACACTCTCAAACAAGGTCTATGACACGCTGAAAGCGTTGGTCACAGTGGCGATTCCCGCCTGCACGACATTCTATGTGACCATTGACTCCATTTTTGGTTGGGGATATGGCGACATTGTTGCGAAGGTGTCCGCAGCTGTTTGCACTTTGCTCGGATCTCTTATGGGGATTTCGTCCGCAAACTATTACAGACAGACTTCTCTGCCGATGCCTGAAGACGAGACGGAAGTAGACAACAACGAGGAAGGATTAGGATGAGAGCGTGTGAGGACGGAGATCCTGCATCCGTCATCTATATGAGTGCTGTTGGAAACGCAGACCAACCACACGCAAGGAGATAGTCATGAACTCTATTTATCCATTATCTAGATATATCAAAATCACGCAGATATATCATCCCCAACATCTCGGAGTGGACTTCGGATGGAATGATGGCCCTTATTGCAATCAACCGATTGTTGCCATAGAGGACGGAGTTGTCGATTCTTGCGTTGACGGATATGGAAACACCTATCCAAACACGAAGATATATGGCAACTCCGTCATCCTCTCTCATGGGGATGGGTATTGGTCAGTCTATGCCCATCTACTTAAAGGCCTCACAGTAAAGAAAGGCCAAAAGGTGAGAAAAGGGCAAGTCGTCGGATACATGGGAAACTCCGGATATTCCAACGGACAACACTTACATTTCGAGCTGAGAAAAGGGGAGAATCTAAAGAGATGCTCCATAGATCCTCTTGACTATCTTTTCGTGGAAGATAGGGGAATCTATGTGAATCCGTCCTCGAAGCAGATAGACCGGATCAGATACAAGAAGACCACAGTCGGAACTCCGGTCAGTCGGGATCCGTCCAAGGATCAGGTCGATGTTTTGGCAACATCCTTGAATGGTCGAAGCATGGGATCCTTAGATGGGGAGAAGCTCGGCTATGTGACACCGGGATTCTACAACATCCATGATGTGGCAGTCGGGAACGGCTTCACTTGGTACGAGATCGAAAAAGGATTGTGGTGTGCATCCAAAGAAGGAGACTGGACTGTCTTCTATCCCAAGCAAGAAGTGAAGAAGTATTCTGTCCTCTTCCCGGAAGTCACGATCGGAGATGCTGAGATGCTCAAGAAAGTCTCTGAAGAATATTCGCTCAAAATCGAAGTTAATCAGTTATAAGAGAAAGAGGAAGGCCAAAAACCTTCCTCTTTTTTTGTTTGCTAGGTGTGCAAAAGGTGTGCAGAGGTGTGCAGAAATTGTTGTAAAATCTGATAATTTTATTATCAAATTTGATAATACGCAGAGGCCAAAAAGCCTTGTGAATAAAGGAAAAACCACGGTTTTCCGTGGTTTTTCACTATGGTCGGAGTGGCGAGGTTCGAAGCATCGAAGAATCACGATATAGCGTGAAAAAATGGCCTTGGTGTGCAATAGGTGTGCTATAAGGATTCTACATAGGTCGCTAACTGGATAAAGTCTCTGAGCCGTTTTTGTTCGCTTATGTGCGTATAGATATCCATCGTGGTCGAGATCTGAGCGTGGCCGAGAAGATCCTGAGCGGTCTTCGCATCGATTCCGGCTTCGAAGAGTGTGGTGGCATATTGATGACGGATTGAATGTCTGTCTATCGATATGCCTTTTTCTTTACAAAACTTTTTCCATCTTTTATCCAGTGCCGACTTGGTGAGAGGCTTCTCTCCGGACACGATAAAGGCATCCTCAGGAAGGTGAAGCTCTTCCAATCGCTGTCTTAGTGGTGGAAGAAGAGGAACAGTCCTGATGCCGTTTTCCGTCTTCGTAGAAGAAAAGAATGGTTGATTGCCGTGATGGGTGACGGCCTTGGTGATATGAATGAGATTGTTCTCAAAGTCCACATCACGCATCTGAAGTGCGATCGCTTCTCCGCACCGACAGCCAGTAAACAGTATTAGAAAACCGAGCTGAAATTCTTCAGGGGTAGTTGATAGGACTGCTCGTCTTTCTTCTTCGGTCAAAGCATTTCTATTAGATTTTCTGAGCCCCTGAGGCATTTTAACTCGGTCGCACGGATTCCACATCTCAACACCCAAGTTAACGATCGCATAGTCGCAGATCTGGGACACGATGCTCTTATGATTTCCAACAGTCTTGAAAGCATACTTCTCACCGAGCTCTTTCAGCCATGCCTGGATCTCGATAGGCTTTATCTTATCGATGTCGATATGGCCGAAGCGTTCGATCGCTCTGTCTAAACACGGGGAATAGGTTCGATATGAGCCGAACTTTAATCTATCCCAGTTAGTCTCTTTCCACATCTCGGCTACATTCTTAAAGGACAAGGAGTCCTTCTGCTTGATGTTGTAAGCAGCTATCTTCAGAAGGACATCCTTTTTTGTTTTACCTGAGAACACTTTCCTCTTTCCGTCTATCATCACCGATTCACGGAAGAGGCCTTTTTTATCTCGATACATTGTCGTTCTCCTTTGACTTGAGGTATCTCATGTAGTCCAGTGCTTGAAGTTGATTCTCAAGAGACAAAGACTGATAGAGTTTGAATGCATCTTCGTCTGTCGGTTGGATGGGAGAATCAAGTCCGGCAAGCCAAGAAGGGGAAACTCCGAGAGCCTGAGCGAGGATGAAGATCCGGTCGGTCGCTCTCGGTTTCGCATAGCCTGATCTGTATTGTGAGATGGTGGCCTCACTGAATCCGGTCTTGTTCGCCAGTTCTCTTGCGTTAATGTGAGCCATGTCCATTGCCATCTCTAATCTTCTTTGAAACTTTGTCGCCATTGCGGTCACGCTCCTTTCTATTACTATTATACATGACTTGTTAAACTTTGCAAAAAAAATCTTAAAAATAATAAAGTTTGTGTTGACTTTAAAACCTTTAAGTTTTAGAATTAATGACAGAGAGAGCACATCGAAAGGAGCATCAAAATGACATACAAGGCAATCGTTAAGAGAATGGTCGAAATCGAGGCATCTCGATTTGTAGAGAAGGAACTTGAGGCCAATGGAGTTGATTATCAATTCGCAACGGCTGAGAGCTGCGCGATGGAAAACGACAAAGAGTCTGACACCATCTTTTGGAATGTCGAGGTCAAGATTTACGGAGCATCATTCCCGGTCAAGGTTATCGTTGGGGGCACAGCAGACGATCATTGCATGATCTGCTCATCCGTTATTTGGGACAGCACAAAGAGTCACATCTTGTGGCTTGCTGTCAAAGAGACAAGAGAAGAACTTGGAATCGAAACTTTCAGAATATGAAAGGGGACTCAAATGACAATGATCTTGAGCAGCCCGGACATTGCCTGGATCAGGACGGAGAAGGATCATGTTGCCATTGCTTACTACAGAGGCAACGATCTCAATGTCTATGTGATCCAGGAAGAGAGCTGCAGGGGCCACACCTACATCGAGAATCTTGGCCGAGCAACTGATTCTATAAGCAAAGACATCGGACATCCTTTAAGCAGAGACGATGTCTTTAATATCGCAAAATCAAGCAGAGAAACGATTCTCAGCTGGTCAAAATGAAAGAAAGGAGCAAAGATGGAGACTAATCCGGTGAAGGCAATTAGAGAGCATTGCCTTGACTGCTGTTGCGGATCCTCGACAGAAGTGAAGCTCTGCACAGTGACGAAATGTGCGTTGTATCCGTTCCGGCTCGGAAAGAATCCGTATCGCACAAAAGTCCTGAGCGAAGAGCAAAAAGAGGAAGCAAGAAAACGCTTAATAATTGCTAGAGAAAAACGCAAAGAACTTTTGGAAGGGTAATTTCATTACCAAAGAATTTTATTCGCTGATTTCACACAAATAATCAATAAAAATCAGCAGAGAGGAGAAATCATGGCAAGAATCAAGTTTGACTTCAGGAAACTGAGAGCAAAGATGACAGAGAAGGGATTCACAATCGAGTCCTTAGCAAAGGCGACCGGGATCTCGTTCAGCACGCTTGCTGTCCATCTGTCCAAAGGGATCGCTTTTAATGGCGAACATGCCTTCTTAATTGCTCAGGCTTTAGAGGCTGACAATAGCGAACTGAATGGTCTTTTTTTTACAATCGAACTTTAAAATGGTTAAGTTTTAACAATTAAAAAGGCCGCCACCTAAAGAGAGCACGGTGACGGCAGATGCAAAATCGAAAGGAGCATCTATATGGATTATAACAATTATTTTCTTCACACACAACCGAAGTTTGTCCGGAGAAGGATCCTGGCACTTCTGTTCGTTGGAGTTCCGATGGCATGGGGATGCCTGAAGCTTCTCGGACTCGTCATCCAGTTCTTCCTCTACGCAGGAATCTATTAAGGGGGAGCCGAGATGGAAAAGGTAATTCACATTATTCCCGGAGAAGAACCGTTTGAGGTCTACATGCCGATGGAGTTAGAAGACTTGCAGAGATTCGTCGGTGGTTACATCGAGACTGTGACACTGGATGAGAATACCGTCCTGATCTGTGATGAGGACGGAAAGAACAAGGCCGGAAATCCCAACTTCGTCCTCGACTATGGAAGATTCGGATGCGACATCGTGGTCGGCAATGCTATCATCTGCGGATTCGATGGAGACGAATTCACGAGCGTTGATCCGGAGAAGGCGAAAAAGATAATCAAGAGCTTGACGAACATGAACAAGATTGAGGTGAGAAGATGACCATTAGAGAGATAGCAAATGCGACCGGACTTGATCCGGCCGATGTCAGAAGAAAGATACACTCACTCCGGTGCAAAGGCTACGGAATCATCGGGGGCAACTATGGAGTAGCGAAAACTACTGTTTTCAACCTAAAGGTGAAGCAGATGGAGAAGATGCTTGCGTGCGCTGACAAGATGCGTGAAGCAGCTGAAGGAATGCTCAAAGCGAAGCAGGAACTGGATGAAATCGAATCGTATATCTTTTTAATGCTTCCTGAGAAGGGCGAGGATCCTGAGGAGAGTCTGAGACAGTTCCGTGAGATAGAGGTGAGAGATGGACAGATTATGGAGATATGATGGGCCCTGCATCTCATGTGGTCGGAACAAGAACGAGATGACCTTCCTTGGTGGTGACTGGTGGTGTCGTGACTGCATGTGGTCGGAGTTTTGGGATCCTGCCCTTGCGAGGAAGTTCTGTCTTCTGCATCGTGATGAGTTTGAGGAAAGATATCCGGACTGGAAGACCGTTGACCACATCGAGGACTTCATCTCGGAGAACCTAGAAGAATATTGTGACTGGTGCCAGTCGAATCCAGTCGGAGAGGAGCAATGATGGGAGCATTAACATCGATTCAGAAGGAGCTTAAAGCTCCTAAGAGCAACTTTAATTCCTTCGGGAAATATAACTATAGATCTTGCGAAGACATCCTTGAGGCTGTTAAGCCTCTGCTGGATAAGTACAAATCGACACTCTTCCTGAGTGACGAAGTGGTCGAAGTTGGTGGCCGAATCTATGTGAAGGCGACAGCGACATTCAGGGATGGATCATCTGAGGTCAAAGTGACGGCCTATGCAAGAGAGTCGGTCGAGAAGAAGGGAATGGATGATTCACAGATAACCGGAACGGCCTCATCCTACGCTCGGAAGTATGCGCTGAACGGTTTGTTCTTAATTGACGACACGAAGGATGCAGACACTGACGAGTTTGCTAAACAGACCAAACCGGAGAAACCAAAGGAGACGAAGCCGAAGACCGGAACGATGACACCATTGCAGAAGGTAAAGCTTCAGAACCTCATGACCGAAGAAGAATGGGACAATGCCATCAAGAAGAATGGCGACTATAAGAATTGGACGAACGAGCAAGCCGAGCAATGGATCTCGGCATTGGAAAGGAGAAACAATGCTCAATAGATTATCGATTCAAGGAAGACTCACAAAGGATCCTTTAGCAACTGCAGCAGGATCTGCGACGAAATGGATGTTCACACTTGCCAGTGAGGACAACTACACGAAAAACAAGACCAACTTCATCCAATGCTCAGCGTGGGGACGGACTGGTGAGTTCCTCTCCAAGTACTTCCACAAGGGAGACATGGTCATCGGAGAAGGACATCTCCGTTCCTTTAAACCGAAGGACTCAGCCTATGAGACGATGGAAGTCGTGATCGACTCTGTCTACTTCACTGGAGCAAAGAAAGAGAAGGATCCTGATGAGAGTCAGGTGCCTCAGGCAGATGAATTCGTCTATCACGAAGAAGACCTTCCCTTTTGCTGAGCCTATGCTGACAGAATGTGAAGTCTGTGGGAAGACCACCAACTGCGAGAAGCATCATGTGTTTGGTGGCACATCTCGCAAGATCAGCGACAAATATAATGCGACATCTTGGCTTTGCCCAAGCTGTCACCGAGCCTTCCACAATCATCCGAGTGCGTTTCTATGGCTTAGGGAAAAGACTCAGGCAAGGGTCATGTTCGAGCAAGGATGGACTATCGATGATTGGCGAGACCATTTTTTCAAATCATACCTATGAAGGAGAAAATCAATGACTAAGACAGAAGAGAGAATCATTAGACTGGCAATGTCCTATATCGACATCGTCAAAGATAAAGACCTTTACTGGAGCGACAAAGAGGTCTACCTCAATGTGACAAGGTCACTGCTCAACACACTGTTAGAGGAGAATGAAGATGGCAGAGAGACGGATGTTTGCGAAGACGATCGTTGAGTCGGATGCTTTTCTCGACATGCCAGTGACTGCAAGATTGCTCTATTACGACCTTGGCATGAGAGCAGACGATGACGGATTCGTGAACGCTCCGAAGAAGATCATGAGAGAGACTGGTGCATCTCAGGATGACATCAGTCTCCTGATCGCCAAGAAGTTCATCATACCATTCGACAACGGAGTGGTCGTGATCAAGCACTGGCGAATCCACAACTACATCAGGAAGGATCGCTATGTCGAGACGAAATACAAAGACGAGAAGGCTCAGCTCCGACTTGATGAGAACAATTCTTACACGCTTGGAGACGGTAGACCAGTTGGTATACCAATGGTAGACCAACGGTCGACCGAGGATAGGATAGGTAAGGATAGGATAGATATATGTGCACAGAAAAATCTGTTGAAGAATGCCATTAGGGCAAAAACGAGAACTCAGGAAGATGCCGAAGAGGCCAATAAGGAGATAAGGACATGACTGACGAGGAGTACAAAGAAGGCTATGCCCATGTTGACAAGAAGGGCATCAGGCTGAATACAAATTGCATTATCTGTGGCAAACCATTGCCACCAAGGAAGAAGACCTATTGCTCGGAAGTTTGTGCAGCGATCGCATACGCAAGGAAAAGAAAGAGGAGTCCTGATGCGACATGCAAGAACTGTGGGATTCCTCTTCATGGCCAACGGATAACCTTCTGCTGTGATAAATGTCGGACAGACTACTATCGAAAGCAGAATCGACATCCTGAGTTCAACAAAGAAGATGCACCGAAGAAACTGAAGGCGAAACCAATGGATGAGATCCTGAAGGGAGTCGATGAGACTGGCCTATCTTATGGAGAGTATGTTGCGAGGTATGAAAAATGACACTTGAAAAAGCAAAGAAAGAGATGGTCAAGTTCGTAGAACTGAAGACCACATTGCGACCGTCCTTCGTTGATCCAATCCTGAATGCTGTTGAGGCGAAGCATGGGCATTGGGTGAACAAGGGATTAGAACCATTGAGATGTTCCGAGTGCGGAATTATGGTCGATGTCTACAACGGTATTCCGTGGGCGTGTAAATCGTTCGTGTATTGTCCTAACTGTGGAGCAAAGATGGATGAGGTGGAAGAATGAAGGCAAGAATAATTCCTAATCCCAACACGACCGAACACAAGGTCAAGGGAGCACAGACAGACGGAATCACACTGGATATGAAGGAACTAGTCGTGAGGATAACCAGTGACGAGCATGGGAAGCCTTTGACACGCTTCACGCTCCATGAGGAGATGACCAAACCGCAACTCCAAAAGTTGCTGAAAGTTTATGAACCAGCTAAGAATTGAAACGAAGCTCCCAAGCCTGAACGAAGTTCTTTCTAAGAACCGGGCGAATAAGTACATGGGAGCGAAGCTCAAGAGAGAAGTCCAGGATCTGATCGGATGGTATATAAAGTTGGCCGTTAAGAGAGGAGAACTGCATCCGGTCGAATCCTGCGAAGTATCTATCACATGGCATGAGAGAACGAAGAGGAGAGATGTGGATAATATCCAATCGGCTCAGAAATTCATCCTCGATGCCTTAGTGGAGCAGGGAATCCTCTTCAATGATTCCCGGAAATATGTGAAGCAGATCTATCACAGAATTGTTGATGACAAAGATGATTTTATCGAGGTGAGTTTAAATGACGGAGAAAGAGGTGAAGGTGAAGCTGGAGTCGATCCGGCATCTTCGGAATGAGATCAGAGCAAGGGAGAGGCAATTGGAAGAGCTTCAGGCTCAGGCAACACACATCACTTCTGTCATCTCTTATTCCAAGACCTTCGGAAGTGAAAGGTCATCTCAACCGGAGAATTATGCCGTCAACTCCTACGAGCTTGTCCAGGATCTCGATGATAAGGTAGGGGAATTGTATGAGCTGATGGATGAAGGGATGAGGATGATCGACTGTCTTTCGGATCCGTTGCTCAGGGCAATGCTCATCGACTATCACATCAACGGATTGAAGATGGAAGCGATGACGAGACAATATCACTACTCATGGCGACAGATCTATAATCTCCGATGGGTGGCTTATAGGAAGATTGCCACCAATTTCCACTAATTCTGTGATAGATTGATAGTGTGAAAAATCAGTTAAGCATGACAATTCCTTCTTATGTGTTCACAAAAGGGACTTCGTGACAGACGGAGTCCTTTTTGTATGGAGTGAAAATGGCAAGCGATTGGGCACAGAAGTTCTATGAATCCGTTCATTGGAAAAAGACAAGGGAAGCCTTCAGGCAATACAAAAGGGGTCTCTGCGAGGAATGCCTGAAGAAGGGCATCATCACAGCAGGAACAGAGGTTCACCATATCAAACCATTGACGATCAACAATGTGCACAATCCGAACATCAGTCTTTCGTGGATCAATCTTGAATTACTTTGCAGTGAATGTCATCACTCCCTACATGAGTCCATGCACAACTCCATACCCAAGGAGAGGAAGCACCGGAGATTCATTGTGGATGAGAAGGGAAATGTGCAGACGAGAGACGATGCAAGACTGTTGAGAACAGCTGAAGGAAAAATCATCCGAGATAAATAAAAAATAATGCGCTGAGGCATGTGGAAGAAGAGGGAAACAGACCGATATATCCCCCCTTGGGTTAGAAAAAGGGG
>OCVV011323990.1_pt1 | contig 24908 bp, 19 predicted proteins | sample 1539721 | NCBI WGS metagenome assembly OCVV01 (sample SAMN02144230, study PRJEB22623) | gut metagenome | biome: sheep rumen | host: Ovis aries | place: New Zealand
GCCAAAGAAACGACAATAAAAAGGAAAAAGAGTTATGAAGAATTTGCTAAACTCACTGGTGCGCGCCGTGATGGCCTTCGTGGTAGGCGCACTTATCATCAAGTTTCGCGAGGAGACGGTGCACTGGCTGACGATTGTCATCGGAGCGCTGTTCTTCGTGACGGGACTCATCTCGGTGGTGCTGAACAGGAGGCCCACCCCATCCCTCCCTAAGGGAGGGAGCTTAGAATCCTATAGCGAGAGCAACACTGATGCTAATCAAACTCCCTCCCCTCGGGAGGGCGGGGGTGGGTGGCTCGCCTCCGTTGTTGGCTTCGGCAGCATTATCCTGGGTGTAATTCTGGCACTGATGCCCACGACGTTCATCACCGGACTGCAATATGTGCTGGCAGCGATGCTGGTGCTGGGAGCAGTGAACCAGTTCGTGAATCTGGCTCAGGCCTCGCGCTGGTGCCACGTGGGGTGGTTCTACTGGCTGTTGCCCGTTGTGGTGCTGCTGGTGGCTATCTTCATGATATGGCGACCGGTGGAGACGGCTGCCGCCCCGCTGTTCATCATCGGATGGTGCATGCTGCTCTACGGCATGGCCGAGCTGCTGGGAGCGCTGATGCTGTGGAAGGCTCGCCGCATCGTCAGACAGATGGAACGCGACGCCGAACAGCAGATGCAGTCGCAGCAAGCCATCACCGTCAGCGACGCCGAAGTCGTCGAGACAGCGGAGGAGGCATGAAGAGGCATCGGAAAAGCAAATGCATGTAAATACGTGTAGATACGTGCGACATCTCCGAAGTCGCATCTCACATCTGCACACCCTACCCTACCCCCAGGTCAGTAGACCTGGGGTTTCCTATATCGGGACTTCTCCGAAGTCCTAAAAGTCATGACGCACGAAATGGAGAGATGACCTCAAAGAAATCGTACTACAGAAATGACCTCGGAGAGGTCATACAACAGGAAACCCCAGGTCTACTGACCTGGGGGTAGATGGATACGCGCCACCACTGATAGCAACTTCGAAGATGTCGCACGTAATTACAAATACTCCTCCTTAAACTCCACTCCATTCTCCACCAGCAAGGCCCGCAGTTCATCCTTAAACGACACCCTCCGATGGTGTTCCTTTTGTTTCATGATGTACTGCCTTATCATTTCCCGATCCTTATAGTTATAGCTCACGGCGAAGTACTCGTGTCCCCAGCCCTCAAAATGAGGATACATACGAGGGTGTGCTTTCATAAACTGGTTCGTAGAGAGTTTCAAGGTCTTTACGAACTCAGAAAGCGAGACCGTAGGATGCAACGAAAAGAGCATATGGATGTGATCAGGCATGCCATTGATGCGATACAGACTACATCCTTTATTCTTACAGAAGCCATTGATATAGGCATAAAGATCCCGCTCGTAAGCCTCGCTGATGACCGGCTTACTTGCCTTAGGACGTATGACAAGATGATATAGGGAATTTGAGAAGCTCATTTTCTTATTGTATACCTGCCTACTATGGTTCAGCCGGCATGAGGCCCTCAATGTACTTGCAGAGGATGGCGATGCCGCGCTTGTTTTCGCCACCTTGGGGGATGATGAGGTCGGCGTAGCGCTTGGTGGGCTCGATGAACTGCTCGTGCATGGGCTTGAGGACAGCCAGATAGCGGTCGACGACCATTGAGACGGTGCGGCCGCGGTCGATGGTGTCGCGCTGGATGTTGCGGATGAGTCGCTCGTCGGGATCGGTGTCGACGAATATTTTCAGGTCCATCATGTCGCGCAGTCGCTTGTTGATGAGCGACATGATGCCTTCGATGATGATGACGGGCTTGGGCTCGACGTGGATGGTCTCGGGCAGTCGGTTGGAGAGGATGTAGGAGTAGGTGGGCTGCTCGATGGCATGTCCCTGCCGCAGCTCGTTGACCTGCTTGATGAGCAGTTTCCAGTCGAAGGCGTCGGGGTGGTCGAAGTTGATGGCCTTGCGCTCCTCGTCGGTGAGGGCGGTGGTGTCGTTGTAGTAGGAGTCGAGCGGCACGACGGCTACATAGTGGGGCGGCAGTGCCTCTACGATTTTCTTCACTACAGTTGTCTTGCCGGATCCTGTTCCGCCGGCGATTCCGATGATGGTGATCTTATTCATGATGATGAGGGGGTGAGAAGGGTTTATAAGGTTATTGCGTCGAACATCGGCCGGTAGAAGTCGGCCTTGCGCTCTACGGCCATGGGATAGGCCCGCGAGGAACTGGGCATGCGCCACAGACGCATCGGTCGGCCTTCGAACGTGAAGGACACGCTGTCGCCCACGCGGGGTTGCTGGTCGATGGCGAGTTGCTGGCAGAGCACGTCGGTGGCCTTCTGGCCCGTGGTGCAGACGGCCTGGCACTGCGATGCCTGCCTGAGCAGGGCGGCGACGTCGGTGGGCGTGACCACTTCCAGGTCTTTGTCGCTGGCCGTGTTCTTCAGCCTGCGCACGACGGTGGCGGTGTCGTAGAGCCCGATGCGGCGCTCGGTGAGCATCTGCTCGATGAGATTGCGGCGGTAGGTGCGGCGAGCCTCGTCGACGTAGTAGAGCTTGTCGTCGTGGAAGCAGATGCCGCAGATGCGCCAGAAGTCGTTGGTGTAGTTAGGATAGAAGAAGTCCATGGCCCACCGCTTGCGCGCCGGCGGGAAGCTGCCCAGCACGAGCAGCCGACAGCCTTCGGGCAGGAAGGGTTGCCAGGGATGACGCTCGGTGTCCATCCTTACTTCTTCTCCCTGGCCAGATAGATGACAACGGGCAGGTGGTCGCTGAATCCGTCGAGCCACACGCCACCGGCAGTGGTGCGCTTGGGCGAGCCCTTGTACTTGCCTTCCTGCTGGAAGAGGTAGTCGCGGCGGAAGATTTCGTTCTTCCAGAACTTCAGCATAGAGAAGTCCTTCTCGCCTTTCTTGTTGACCGCGTTAGAGCTCATGACAATCTGGTCGAAGAGGTTCCACGAGCCATCGTACATGAGCGTGCCCTTTCCCTGCTTGACAAGGATGTTGTACCAGGGGTTGTACATGTCGTCGGGTCCCACCTTGTCGACGTCAGCCTTGCAGCGGAAGCCGTCGGTCATGCTCTTGTTGGTGGGGTCGTCGTTCATGTCGCCCATGACAAAGATGCGGCGTTCGGGGTTCTCGGCCAAGAGTTTGTCGACCACCTCGCGGGCCTGGCGTGCACCCAGCTCGCGATAGTAGCTGCCCGAGAAGCGGCTGGGCAGGTGGCACACGATGACGGCCACGGGATCGCCGGCGATGCGGCCCTTGGTGGTAAGGAAGCCACGCGTGGCGCGGCCCTTGTCGATGTCTTCCTGCAGTTCGTACTTATAGGGATAGAGCGTGACGTCCTCCACTTCGAAGAGTGCGGGGTTATAGATCATGGCGCAGTCTACACCGCGCTGGTCGGGACCTTCCACATGAACATATTTATATCCGCGTGCGGCAAGTTCGGGCTGGGCCACGAGGTCGTCCAGACAGTGGGCGTTCTCCACTTCGCTCACGCCGATGGCAGCACAGCCGATGCCCGGCAGCACGTCGGTGCCCAGTTCGGAGAGCACGCGTGCCATGTTGTGGAGCTTGTGGGAATACTTCATGTCGTTCCACTTGTAGCTGCCCTCGGGCAGGAACTCGTAGTCGTTCTTGCCCTCGTCGTGCTGGGTGTCGAAGAGGTTCTCAAGATTGTAGAATCCTACCCCGTAGACAGAGAACGACTTTTGTGCAGATGCCGACACGCATGCGATCAGCATCATGGCGAAAAGAATCATTTGCTTTTTCATCATATAGGTCTTTAGTATTTCTTCTGCAAATATCGCAATAATTTTTGATATTACGGCATGATTTCACAAAAAAATGGCAAAAAAGTCGTGTTTTTGAAAATTTTTTCGTTACTTTGCAAATGAATGACAACATTCACGACCGACAAACAATTATTAATCCTTATAAAATGCGAAAGAAATTAAGATTAGCACTGATTGCTCTCTGCTGTACGCCGGCTGCATTTGCGCAGGTGGACCCGAAGCAGGAGCAGAATGCCGTCACGGTCGACGAGTCGGCATTTACGTTTTCTGAGTCGCAGCTAGGTGAGGACGACAACGTGTCGCAGGAAGTCACCGTGCTGGGACAGAACAACAATGCGTATGCCAGCGAGGTGGGCTACAAGTGGAGTCCGGCCCGATTCAAGTATCGCGCCTACAACTCGAAGTACGTAGACATCTACATCAACGGCAACCCTGCCAACGACGGCGAGCGCGGCGAGTTCCGCTATTCGCTCGTGGGGGGTCTGAACAACCAGACACGCGGCGTGGAGGCTTCGCTGCCCTTCGAGGACAACACGTTCAACGTGGCGGCCATGGGCGGCTCGAACAACTACAACTTCCGCCCGAGTGCCATGCCGGCAGGCCACAGGCTGTCGGTGGCCGGCGCCAACCGCAACTACATTTTCCGCGGCATGTACAACTACAGCTCGGGCTTCAACGCCAAGGGCTGGGCATGGTCGATGGGCCTGACCTACCGCTATGCCGGCGAGGGCTACGTGGAGGGAACGTTCTACAACGCCCTGTCGTACTACCTGGGCGTTGAGAAGATGTTCAACCAGCAGCACTCGGTGTCGCTCGTCACGTGGGGCAACCCCACGGAGCGCGGCGCACAGGCTGCCTCGACCGACGAGATGTACTGGCTGGCCAACGACCGTTTCTACAACCCGAACTGGGGCTACCAGAACGGCAAGAAGCGCAACTCGCGCATCATTCACGACTGGGCACCCTCGGCACTGCTGACCTGGGACTGGAAAATGGACGACAACACGAAGCTCACCACGACGCTCTTCGGCAAGTATGCCATGTACAGCAGCTCGCGACTGAGCTACAACAACTCCACCAACCCGGCACCCGACTACTACAGCCTGATGCCAAGCTACAACTACAACGTGTGGGATCCCAACGACCTCGACAACCGCACGGAGGCAGGACTGGCCGGATGGCAGGCTGCCTACAACTACCTGACAGCATCGAAGGCGAACCGACAGATCAACTGGGACAGAATCTACTTCTCGAACAGGGCCGTCTCGGCACAGGGCGCTGATGCTATGTACTACCTGCAGGCCTACCACGACGACCAGCTCACCGTGAACCTTGCATCGACGCTGAAGAAGCAACTCTCGAAGACGCAGAGCCTCACCTCTGGCTTTAACGTGTCGACCAACAAGGGCATGCACTACCAGACGATGGAAGACCTGCTGGGCGCCACGTCGTTCCACAACGTGAACACTTACGTCGTCGGAACCTACCTCAGCAGCGACATGCAGGCCATGTACGACGCCGACCACCCGAACAAGGAAATCAAGGTGGGCGACCGCTTTGCCTACGACTACAACATTTTCGTGAACAAAGCACAGATCTGGTCGACCTATGCCGAGAATTTCGGTCCGCTGCACTACTCGCTGTCAGCCCGTTTGGGTGCCCAGAGCATGCAGCGCGAAGGTAAGATGCGCAACGGTCTGGCCCTCGACAACTCTCTCGGAAAGAGCAAAACGGCCAAGTTCCTCGACGGTGGTGTGAAGTTCGGCTCGTCGCTGAGCGTGGGCCGCGGCAACACCATCTCCCTCGGCATCGGCTACGAGAAGAAAGCTCCCGTGGCACGCACCGCCTTCGCAGCCCCGCAAATCAACAACGACTTCGTGCAGGGACTGAAGAACGAGGACGTGTTCTCCACCGAACTGGGCTATCAGCTCCAAACCAGCTGGGTGCACGCCAACATCAATGCCTACTACAGCCGACTGAACCACGTGGCTGAGTACAGCATGTACTACGACGACTCGCAGAACTCTTTCTCCTACGTGTCCATCAACGGCATCAACAAGGAGTACTACGGCATTGAGGCCGGACTGAACTTCAAGGTGAACTCTGCCTTCAACATCAAGATGCTCGGAACACTCAGCGATGCTAAGTACATCAACGATGCCGACGTGGCCTACATCAAGTCGCAGGACGGCAAGTCCTACAACGACGTGGTGCTCTCGAAAGGCATGCGCGAAGGATGCACGCCGCTCACCGCCGCCAGCATCGACCTGAACTACCACTCTGGTGGCTGGTTCCTCGACCTCATCGGCAACTACTACGACCGCATCTATCTCTACTACACGCCCGTGACCCGCTATGCCAGCGAGAACCTCATTCGCGACGACCTGGGCAACGACACCTATAACCGCTACGACCAGGCCAAGGGCGACGGCGGCTTCATGCTCGACGCCTCCATCGGCCGCAGCATCTACCTGAAGCGCGGCTCGCTCAGCATCAACCTCATGCTCACCAACCTGCTGAACAACACGAAGATCGTGACAGGTGGTATGGAGCAGAACCGCAAGGACCGCACCAACGTCAACGACGAAGACATGCGTGCCTACAAGTTCCAGAAATCTCCGAAGAAGTTCTATGCCAACGGCACGAACGGTATGCTCATCATAACCTACAAATTCTAAATAGCGACACAGACTATTATGAAAGCAATCAAATATCTTTTCATGGCAGCTGCGACATGCTTCGCACTGACCTCGTGCCTCGACGGCGACGACTCGCTGTTCAACGACGACTGGAAGGATCCCGACATCAGCGAGGCTCCGTTCGGCAACAACAATATCAACGAGGAAAACATCATCACCATCGCCGAACTGAAGGCCCATCCCAACTATAAGGCAGCCATCAGCAACAGCGGCAACAAACTGGTGGAAGACGACCTGAAGCTGCGCGTCTACGTGACGGGCAACGACATCGGCGGCAACCTCTACAAGCAGTTCGCCGTGCAGGACGAGACGGGCGCACTCATCGTGGCCGTCAATCAGGGCGGACTCAACGGCTACTTGGCAGAAGGCCAGCAGATTATCATCGACCTGAAGGGGCTCTACATCGGCGGCTACGGCTCGCAGATTGAGCTCGGCACTCCCTACAACGGACAGATTGGCCGCATGCCGAAGGACGTGTGGAATAATCACTTCAAGATTGTGGGCCAGCCCAATCCCGATGCCATCCAGCCCGTGGACTTCAAGGAAGTGGAAGGCGACATCGCCACCAACTGCGGACGCCTGGTCACACTGAAGGGCGTCACCTTCAAGAGTGCCAACGGCAAGAAAACGCTCGTCGACGGTGCTCAGTCGGGTGGAAACTACTTCACCCAGCAGATTGACGGCTACTCGTCGAGCAAGCTCATCGTTCGCACCAGTTCCTATGCCGACTTCGCCGCCACGGTGCTGCCATACGACACCATCAACAAGGTGAAGATTCCTTGCAACATCACCGGCATTGCCACCCGCTATCGCGACACCTGGCAAATCATGATGCGCAAGACCAGCGACCTGGAAATCCTCGAGTAAGGTGAAAGAACATAACAAGTTTCCAAAATAGATAATAATAAAAAAAGGTATAACAATATGAAAAAAGTAATCTTTTCAATGCTGGCACTCTTCTGTGCCGCGTTCGCATTCACAAGTTGTGAAGACGTCCCCATGCCCTACGACCAGCCGGGCGAGGGAGGCGAAGAACCCGTAGTCGTCGAACCCACTGGCGACGGAACTCTGGAAAATCCGTACAATGTAGCTGCAGTGTTAGAATTAGTAAACAACCTCAGTGCTGATGTTGAGTACGATCATGACATTTACATCAAAGGTAAAGTAGTAACTATTCTTGAAGAATATGGCACAAAATATGGTAATGCAACATTCTACATCTCTGATGATGGAACTAACAAGAATCAGTTTGAAGTTTACCAAGCTTATTATTTAGGTAACAAAAAGTATACTGGAGCAGAAGAGGAAAAACAAATTCAAGAAGGCGATGACGTTATTATTTGTGGTAGGGTTGTCAACTTCCGTGGGACAACGCCTGAAACAGCAGCAAGAAAAGCTTTCTTGTATTCGCTTAATGGCGAAACTAAAGGCGGCGGAGGCGGCTCGGGTACTGTTACTGAAATTACCTGTACTAAGGCTGTTGAATTGACCAACGCACTTGGCGATAATGACACTTCCTCAGAGACCTACGCTGTTACGGGTTACATCACAGAAGTTGTAGGTAGCGTAAGTAAGAATCAGCAGACATTCTGGATGGCAGACACCAAGGATGGTGGTAGAGTATTCGAAGCCTATTGGGCCAACCTTCCTGAGGGCGTCAGCGAATTTAAGAAAGGCTCAAAGGTTAAGATTACTGGCAATCTTATTAAGTATGTCAATGCCTCTGGTATGGTCACGCCTGAAATCAAAAATGCAGATGTTGTAATCCTTGAAGATGGTGGTGGCGAGGCACCCAGTGGCGAGGCAAAGGGTAGCGGTACGCTCGACGATCCGTTCAATCCCGTGGCAGCCAACAACTACGCCACCTCTCTGGGTTCCGATGTCAAGAGCGACAAGGACGTCTACGTGAAGGGTAAGATTTCGCGTGTCGTCGAGAAGTATGGCACTCAGTTTGGCAATGCAACCTTCTACATCTCTGAGGATGGCTCGCAGAGCAACGAGTTCTACGTATTCCGTGCACTCTACCTGAACAACGAGAAGTACGCCAGCGGCGACAACATCAACGTCGGCGACGAGGTCATCGTTTGCGGTAAGGTGGTCAACTACAAAGGCAACACTCCCGAAACTGTACAGAACGAAGCCTACCTCTACTCCCTCAACAGCGGCGGTGGCGGTGGTGAGACCACCGGCAACGTCACGAAGACCGTCGATGGCAGCAATGTCATTCTGGTGGTTGCCAACACGACTGAAGGCGACAAGATCACTGTCGACCTGAGTGCTCAAGGCTGGGAGAGCGGCAAGGCTGTCGATCCCGCCACCATTACGCTCAGCGACGGCACGAAGATTACCTTCGCAAAGGGCGAGGGTAGCAACACGCCTGCCTTCTATGAAGCCACTAAGGGCGTGCGCGTCTATGCCAAGAACACCATCACCATCAGCGGCAAGGCCGTGGCAAAGGTGGTCATGACGTGCGACAGCTACAATGGCACAGCCTACACCGGCAACAGCACTCTCTATGCTTCGGCCAGCGGCACCACGTTCACCATCTGCAACGAGCATAGCGAGGCCAAGGGTGGCGACCAGTTGCGCGTGCAAACCATCGAAATTACCTACGCAAAGTAAAAAACTTTCGAAATAATTTGGCGGGCTGCGAAATTCTTTGTAATTTTGCAGCCCGTAATGTGTGATTGCGCTTTGTCGGGTCCACATTAGCGATTGGAAATACATTATATTATAATAACAAACAATAAACGAAACAATGAAAAAAGGTATTCATCCCGAAAACTATCGCCCCGTCGTGTTCCGTGACATGTCCAACGGCGATATGTTCCTTACAAAGTCCACCGCAAAAACTAATGAGACCGTGGAATTTGAAGGTGAAACTTACCCTGTGGTAAAAGTCGAAATCTCTAACACCTCTCACCCCTTCTACACGGGTAAGAGCACGCTCGTTGACACTGCCGGTCGTGTTGACCGCTTCATGAGCCGCTACGGTAAGATTAAGAAGTAATACCACTAGTATAGCGATATAATAAAAGTGCGTTCGGACGTAGTTGCATATGCGGCCGACCGCACTTTTTTCATTCCGGAACCAAGATGAAAGCAAACCTCAAGCACCTCATGCTGCTGCTTACGGCAGCGTTCGTCATCACTGCCTGCGGCGGCAGCGACGACCCTGACAACCCCGACGTAACCCCTGCGCAGACCAATGTCAACCGCAACAATGCGTCGCAGAACGAAGTCTACGGCCGACTGGAGTTCCCCCATCTGAAGGGTGGCAGCAACAATGTCGTCATCATACACCGCGTGCCGGAGTTCGGTGTGAACTACTGCGTGGAGTGGGACACCAACCTGCGACCGGCGGGCTGGACTCCCGAAGGAACTCTTCGTTCGCAGCGCTGGTCGTGCTTCCAGATGCACGCCGGCAACAGCAGCAGCCGCACCGACCGGAAGCCTTACAATGAAGGCGGGGATTTCAGCGAGTACCCCAACGATCCCGACTTGTCGTCGAAGTATCATTTCACGTCCGACCCCTATCGCTTCTCGGGCTACGATCATGGACACATCATTGCTTCTGCCGACCGCGCCTATTCCTTCAACAACCGTGCCAACACGCAGACGTTCTACATGACCAACATGCAGCCGCAGGTGAACGGTTTCAACGCGAAGGTGTGGGCCAACATGGAAGCTCAGGTGCGCCGATGGAACACGGGCAGCTTCCGCGACACCCTCTACGTCGTGAAGGGTGGTACCATCGACCGCTGGGACCAGATCATCACCACCATCGGTTCGGGTCAGAACAAGATTCCCGTGCCGAAGTTCTTCTTCATGGCCGTACTCTGCAAGAAAAACAGCAACAGCACTAGCAGCACGGGCGGCTATCGCGCGCTGGGCTTCTGGATTCAGCATAAGTCGAACAGCGACACCGACCTGCGCCCCTACGTGGTGAACATCGACGAACTCGAACGCCTCACCGGCATCGACTTCTTCTGTAACCTGCCCGACCAGTACGAGAACGTCGTAGAGTCGCTGCCACGCGAACAGGTGCTCCGAGCCTGGAACATGGAGTAGAGAAAACGTCCCTGTAAGTGGTGACAATCCTTATGGGGGCAACCTACAGCATACAGACTGGCGGTGTAGCTTAAGGGCAATCCCTTTGCTACACCGCCAGTCTATTTTGTCTATGCTGTTTTTCTATTCTTTGTGTCCGGTAAAATAAGTGCCGAAGGCACGACCGAATACAGGCAGGTGGTGGAGTCCGCAGGACGAAACCCCTGCTGAGGGATGGTGGTAAAATAAGTCCCGAAGGGCCGACCGAATTTCTGCCACCCTTTCAGGGTTTTGATTAGTTTATGGCGAAATAAGCAGGGGTTTCGTGCTACGCACTCCACCGCCTGCCTGTAATCTTACCGCCCCTTCGGGGCTTACGCGCCGTTCAAATATAGGTCAAATGCTATACTTTTCTATTCTTTATTTCCCGCGGACGAAGCGCTTGCGCTCGGCCTTCACTTCCGGCACCCCACTCTCGGCGGCTTCCATGCTGTCGAAATCAATGACATTCTTCTTAGCATAGTAGTAGTCGTCGTAGTAGTAGTCATCCCAGCCGTAGTAATAGTTGTTCCAGTTGGGCGACGACGTGTGGGTCAGGCGGAAGTCTACGCGGCTCTCGCCATCGTAGATTGTGCCCTCGAAGTAGGCATCATCCAGCCGGTAGTTCTCGATCCAGAGCGTGGTGCCCTCCTCTACGAAGTACACGGTGATGGTGCGATAGTTCACCGTCCACTCGATGTGGTTGGCCACGTAGTTGCGGCCCCAGCCCGTGTTGCTGTAGTAGTCCACCCAGTAGCCCTTTCCGCTGCTGTAGCGATAGGGATCGCGCAGGAAGCAGATTTCCGAGTAGGTGGCATCGTAGGTGCGGCCGTCCCATTCCGACGACACGTACATGTTGCCTTTCCACGTGCCCTCCAGGGTGTATGCGATTTCGTCGTCGTCGTTCCACTCGCAGCTCACGAACGACATGGACAGCACTGCTAGCAGTACCATTGTCCAGAGTGTGTACATCTTCTTCATGTTCTTAATCTCCTATTCGTTTATGGGTTCAACATTCGTTTTCTTATTCTCTGCTGCAAAGATACTGCTTTTCCTTTACCCATACAAGCGTTTTTCCATATTCTTGCGTAGGATTTTCCCTACACTTCCATCGTTTTTCCCTAATAAACATTAAAAGTTCAAAGTTCAAAGTTCAAAGTTCAAAGTTTTTTGTATCTTTGTGGAGAGAATTTTTAATCAACCCAACAATACAAAAAAAAGAACATGAAGACTGTTTATGATTTCGCTGTCAAAGACAGAAAAGGTAAGGACGTATCGCTGAAAGAATATCAGAACGAAGTGCTCCTCATTGTCAACACCGCCACGAAGTGCGGCTTCACACCACAGTACGACGAATTGGAAGCCCTCTACAAGAAATACCACGCTCAGGGTTTCGAAGTGCTCGACTTCCCCTGCAACCAGTTTGGCCAGCAGGCCCCCGGCACCGACGAATCAATCCACGAGTTCTGCAAGCTGAACTTCGGCACCGAGTTCCCCCGCTTCAAGAAGGTGAAGGTGAACGGCGACGATGCCGACCCGCTGTTCAAGTTCCTGCAGGAGCAGAAGGGCTTCGCAGGCTGGGACATGGAGCACCCCATCGCCCACATCCTCGACGACATGCTCTCAAAGGCCGACCCCGACTACAAGGAGAAGGCCGACATCAAGTGGAACTTCACGAAGTTCCTCATCAACAAGAAAGGTCAGGTGGTGGCCCGCTTCGAGCCTACGGAGAAAGTGGAGAACATCGAGGCCGAGATTGAGAAGCTCATTCATCAGTAAGAACGGGAAACTCACCTATATTTATTTATAATAAGGTATATGGAACGAGTGAAATGTCTCATCATAGGCAGCGGGCCTGCGGGCTACACCGCTGCCATCTACGCCGGACGCGCCAACCTCGCGCCCGTGCTCTATTGCGGACTGCAGATGGGCGGCCAGCTCACGCAGACCACCACCGTAGAGAACTTCCCCGGCTATCCCGAGGGTGTGGACGGCAACGAGATGATGCTCCAGCTGCGCCAGCAGGCCGAGCGCTTCGGCTGCGACATGCGCGACGGCATCATCGAGAAGGTCGACTTCTCCCACCGCCCCTACGTCGTGACTACCGACCGCGGTGTTGAGCTCGAGGCCGACACGGTGATCATCGCCACGGGTGCCTCAGCCAAGTATCTGGGTCTGGACGACGAGAAGAAGTACAACGGCATGGGCGTCTCGGCCTGCGCCACGTGCGACGGATTCTTCTACCGCAAGAAGACGGTGGCCGTTGTGGGTGGTGGCGACACGGCCTGCGAGGAAGCCATCTATCTGGCACAGCTCTGCAAGAAGGTCTACATGATTGTACGCAAGCCCTTCCTGCGCGCCAGCGACGTGATGCAGAAGCGCGTCATGGAGAACGAGAAGATCGAGGTGCTCTTCGAGCACAACACGCTGGGCCTCTATGGCGAAAACGGCGTGGAGGGTGCCCATGTGGTGAAGCGCAAGGGCGAGCCCGACGAGGAGCGCTACGACCTGCCCATCGACGGTTTCTTCCTCGCCATCGGCCACAAGCCCAACACCGACGTGTTCCGCCCGTTCGTGGCTGTCGACGAGACGGGCTACATCCGCACCATCGACGGTACACCCCGCGTGGCCTCGGCTGCCGACCCCACGCAGGCCCTGCCCGGCGTGTTTGCCGCCGGCGATTGCGCCGATCCTGTCTACCGCCAAGCTATCGTAGCCGCCGGCAGTGGCTGTAAGGCCGCCCTCGAAGCCGAGCGCTACCTGCAGACGCTCTGACACAGAAAGATACGCAGAGTAGTATAGTGGGTGTGTCAAAATAGGGAACCTTGTTGCATGGCTTTCCCTATTTTGGCACACTCGTTTTTTTCTTTTGCAATTCGGCAGGCTTCCCACGTAGTCCCCTCCTCACGGGATGAGGGAACCACAGAAAGGAAGCCCCCGCTATTTTAATGATAATAATAACGCGACAAAAGAAACGATTCTGCTGGTGTCGCGTACCAAAAGGCACGTGACATAGACATAAGAGAAGAATACTTTCTCTATCTCCCTCCATTATTGTTTTGCAAAAGAGATGAAATGGCGCTGGAAAATGAGCTGTTTTCCGCTGCAAAATAAGTTGATTTCCGATGCAAAATAAGTTGATTTGGTTAGCAAATCAACTTAATGTCCTCTCAAAAGAAGTTGCTTTCCTCAAGCAGAGTTGTCGCCTTGCCGCACCTACTGACGGCGGAACTGTATGGGTGTCATGCCGAAGTGTTCCTTGACGTATTTGCCAAAGAACGACGTATTGGGAAAGCCCAGCTGATGGCTCACCTCCTTGATGCTCATATCGGTCTGTCGCAGGTAGTAGCGAATGTCCTCAAGCAGGTGTTCGGTGATCCATTCACTGGCTGTCTTGCCCGAATTATTCTTGCACACCACGGAGAGGTACTTCGGCGTGATGCAGAGTTCGTCGGCATAGGAATGCACCGAGCGGTGACGGCTGGGCCCGCTGTTCAGCAGTTGCAGGAAACGCTGGAAGAGGCTGTCGCCGCCTGCAACTTGGCCGCTGCTCACCATCATCTCCATCGAGCCGCAAATGTCGAGGAACGCCGCGCGCAGCAACGAGTGGACCACATCGGTCCGATAGGGATGGTCATCGGTGTGGTTGATGCTGATGTTCAGCATACGATAGAACAGGCCCATAAACTCTATGTCCTCGGGGCTGATGGTCGCCACGTGCATACGGTTGACGTAGAGCACCTGTGTCCAAATACTCATTTTTTCGCGCAAGAAGCTGTGCAGGATGCGATCGGTAAGGAAAATGGCCTTAAACTCGAAGTCGGGGCTTAGCATCATGTTGCTGAACACTGTGTTGGGCGGGCAAATGAGCACCTGATTGGCCTGCAGCAGCGTTGGCACGCCATTCAGTTCGAGGCTCACGCGGCCACGGATGCAGATGGCCACAGCGTTCATTTTCAGTCGCGTGGCACTGGGTTCGCTCAGCAAGCGGACGTTGTCGATCATGATGATGTCGTCGTCGAAATATCCCACGTTGACATCTGCCTTTATTTCGCTCTGAACACCGGCAATCATGCTCAGATAATGTTCCTTTTCAGGCATATTCTGCTTCTTTTTAATCTTTTTCGCGTGCAAAGTTGGTAAAAAAGAACGAGAAAATGGCGTTCTAAAACTCTTTTATTTTGTTCGATAGTGACATATTAAGTGTTTTTTACAATTAAAAAGGTAATTCCGAACATTCGTTTTTGGAAAATTATTGCCATCTTTGCAGACGTTTTCGCCAAAAAGAACAACGAATATGAAAGAAAAACAGATAATGGCGCTGATGGTCCTGGTGTTGCTGTTCAGCGCGTGCAGTAAGAAAAAAGAGAGTGAGCCGAAGGCCCCCACGCTGGTGAAGACCGAGTTGGTGACGGCAGGCGGCAGCATGGGCGAGCAAAGCTACGTAGGCATCGTCGAGGAGAACGAGGCTACGGCCGTGAGCTTCACGGGCATGGGCGTGGTGAAGCGTGTGCTCGTCAGGGAAGGACAGGCCGTCAGTCGCGGACAGCTCTTGGCCGTGATGGACGACTCGCAGGCACGCAACGTGCTGGCCGGTGCCGAGGCGCAGATGGCGCAGGCCGAGGACGCGCTGAAGCGTTACGGCATGTTGCACGATGCCGGCTCGCTGCCCGAAGCCCAATGGGTAGAGATACAGAGCAAGGTGGCGCAGGCACGGTCGCAGTTGGCTGTGGCCAAGAAGAACCTCGCCGACTGCCAGCTGAAGGCTCCCGTCAGCGGAATCATCGGTCGCCAGCAGGTGAAGGCCGGCGAGACTGCCATGCCCTCGCAGGCCGTGGTGACCATCATGGACGTACAGCGCGTGAAAGTGCGCGTGTCGGTGCCTGAAGCCGAGATGAACGCCATCACCCCGCATACACCGTCGATGGTCATCGTAGAGGCCGCCGGCAAGAAGGTGAGCGGCGGACGTATAGAGAAAGGTGTGGTGGCCGACCCGATGACACACACCTACGACATTCGCATCAGCGTGCCCAACGGCGACCGCAAGTTGTTGCCCGGCATGGTGGCGGAGGTGAGGATGAGGACCCAAAACCAAAAACCCACCCCAGCCCTCCCGAGGGGAGGGAGCTTTAATACTCCTTCTAACGACGACGCTACCAATAGAAATACAAATACAAAGGCTAATCAATCGCCCCTCCCCTCGGGAGGGGAAGGGGGTGGGTTCTACCTCCCCATCACCAGCGTGCAGAGGCGTCCTGATGGCTCGCTGTTTGTGTGGACGGTAGACAACCAGAAGAAAGCTCATCGCACAGCAGTCACCGTAGGTGCTTCGCAAGGCAATCGCATTAGCATCATGAGTGGTGTGACGGCTGGCCAGCGGGTTGTTACCGAAGGCTATCAGAAACTGAGTGAAGGAACAGAGGTAAGGTTCTGAGGTGTAGGGTGTGTAAGGAGTTCAAGGAGTCAAAGGAGTTACAAGGAGTTCAAGACATGTGTCCAACTCCTGAATCTTTCAAGCTCCAAGGCATTCGTCTTGAACTCCTTGCAACTCCTCGAACTCCCTGCAACTCCTTGAACTCCCTGCAACTCCTTGAACTCCTTAAAATAAATAACAATGACAAAGAATACCAAGTGGATCACCTGGCCACTCGACAACTATAAGATTACGCTCCTGCTCGTTGCCATCTTCTTCGGCATCGGCATCTATGGCATGTGGGTCATGCCGAAGGACGAGTTTCCGCCATTCACCATCCGACAAGGCGTGGTGGTGGCCGTCTATCCCGGTGCGACGAGCGAGGAGGTGGAAGAACAGGTGACGCGCCCGCTGGAGCGCTACCTCTTCACTTATGGCGAGGTGAACCGCACGAAGACCACGTCGACCTCGCAGAACGGCATGGCGATGGTGCTCGTCCACCTGAACGACGAAGTGAACAACAAGGACGAGGTGTGGTCGAAAATCAAGCACGGTCTGGCCCTCTACAAGCAGAGCCTGCCTTCGGGCGTGCTGGCTCTCGTGGCCAACGACGACTTCGGCAACACCTCTGCCCTGCTCATCGCCATCGAAAGCAAGGAGCGTACCTACCGCGAACTGCAAGACTACAGCGACCGCCTCAGCGACCGACTGCGCAAGATTCCCTCCGTGGCCAACGTGCGTCTGTATGGCGACCACAAGGAGCAGCTGAGCCTCTACATCGACCGCCAGCGACTGGAAGCCTACGGCATCGGCCAGCAGGCACTCATGACGACGCTGCAGTCGCAGGGACTCACCACGATGACGGGCAGCCTCGTGGGCGACCATCAGCAGACGCTCATCCACATCGAGCCCACGCAGAACAGCGAGGCCGAGGTGGCCAACCAGATCATCTATAGCGACCCGCTCACGGGCAAGGTGGTGCGCATTCGCGACATCGCCACCATCAAGCGCGAATACGACACGTCGGAAAGCTACATCGAGCAGAACGGTCACCCCTGCGTGCTGCTGTCGCTGGAGATGATTTCCGGCAACAACATCATGGCCTATGGCGACGACGTCGACGAAGTGCTCGACGACTTCCGCGCGGAAGAACTGCCCGACGACGTCACGCTGACGCGCATTGCCGACCAGCCGAAGGTGGTGGGCGACAGCATTCGCGACTTCCTGCGCGACCTGCTGCTGTCGATGGCGGTCATCATCCTCGTGATGATGGTGCTGTTCCCCCTGCGCTCGGCCATCGTTGCCGCCATCACCATCCCGCTGAGCACGTTCATCTCGGTGTCCATCATGTACTTCGCCGACATCCCGCTGAACATCGTCACACTGGCGGGCCTCATCGTGGTCTTGGGAATGATTGTCGACAACTCTATCGTGGTCATCGACGGCTACCTGGAATACGCTCGCAAAGGCATCGACCCGAAGCAGGCCGCGGTGATGTCGGTCAGCCAGTACTTCATGCCGATGATGCTCGCCACCATCTGCATCTGCGCCATATTCTTCCCCTTCCTCATCACGTTCAAGGGAGCCTTCCTCGATGCACTCGAAGACTTCCCCTGGACCATCACCATCAACCTCATGGTGTCGCTGCTGCTGGCCGTGACGGTCATCCCGTTCCTCTGCGTGAAGGTGATTGGCGTGCCTTCGAAAGAGAAAGAAGGCAAACGGCTCACCGACCGCGTTCAGGCCATCTACGACCGTGTGTTGGCGGTGACGTTCCGCCATCCCTGGATGACCATCGCCACCTGCATGGCTGTCATCACCGCCTCGCTGCTCATCCTGCCGACGCTGAAGATTCGCCTCTTCCCCTTTGCCGACCGCGACCAGTTTGCCGTTGAGATATTCCTGCCCGAGGGCAAAGGACTGGAGGACACGCGCCTCGTGGCCGACAGCGTGCGCCATGCCATTGAAAAGGACGAGCGCATCACGGGCATCACGTCGTTCATCGGCTGTTCGTCGCCCCGCTTCCAGACCACCTACGCCCCGCAGATGGCGGGTCGCAACTTCGCTCAGTTCATCGTGAACACCACGTCGCAGCAAGCCACCCTCGACCTGCTGGCCGACTATCAGCCGCAACTCTCAGAGGCATTCCCCGAGGCTTACGTGAAGTTCAAGCGCCTCGACCTGCTGGAAGTGCCCGAGCTGGAGTTCCGCTTCTATGGCGACAACCTCGACTCGCTGCATGTGGCTGCCGAGCGCATGATGGCTCAGATGCGCCAGATGCCGGAACTGGAGTGGGTGCACAGCGACTTCCTGCAGCCGTTCCCGCTCATCAACGTCGAACTCGACCCCGTGGCCTCGGCACAGCTGGGTATCAACCGAACCACGGCAGCGCTCTCGCTGGCCTCGCAGACCGGCGACCTGCGCATTGGCAGCATCTGGGAGAACGACTACGAGCTCCCCATCGTCGTGCGCGACACCACACAGCTCACCATCTCTGACGTGGAAGACCTGCCCGTCACGTCGCCCCTCACCATGCTCCCTTCCCTCGGAGGAGATGCATCCCGGCAGGCACATCCCTCCCTCGGAGGGGTCGGGGGAGGCTCCCCCTTACGCCAAGTGGCCCGCGTCACTCCCAAGTGGAGCGAGAGCCGCATCATGCACCGCTCGGGCGAGCGCTGCCTGACCGTCACGGCCGAGTTCCAGCGCGGCATCTATGCGGCTCCCGTCGAGGCTCGTCTGGCCAAGATGCAGGAGGCATTGCAGCTGCCTGAAGGCGTGCGTGCCGAACTGGGTGGCGAACTGGAATACAACGACCTGAATATGCCGCAGATTTATAATGGCATCATCATCGCGATGATCATCATTTTCTTCTTCCTGCTGTTCAACTTCAAGCGCTTCGGCATCACCACACTCTGCATGGTCGCCCTCGGTCTAATGCTTCCCGGCACGCTCGTCGGCCTCGGACTGATGAACCGCATGATTGGTCTGACCAGCATCTTCGGACTCATCACGCTCATGGGAATGATCATGCGCAACGAAATCCTCATCTACGAGCATGCCGACAACCTATTAAAGACCCATCCCCTACCCCTCCCGGGCCTCTCCCCCAGCCCCTCCCCCAAAGGGAGGGTAGCTTTGGAGGGGAGTGATTACTCTCAAGATTTAGAAAAACAAGCAGTTGGGCATACTACTCCCCTCCCTCACAGGGAGGGGCAGGGGGAGAGTCTAGTGCGCCACGCTGCCTATGAGGCAGGGCGTCGGCGCATGGTGCCCATCTTCCTCACCACCGCCACGACGGCCGTAGGTGTCATCCCGATGATCATTGCCGGCTCGTCGTTCTGGATGCCCGTAGGCGTCACCATCTTCGCCGGTGGCATCGGAGCCCTCATCCTCGTGGTCACCGTCCTGCCCGTGGCATACTGGAAGACCTCCCCCGCCCCCTCCAAAGGAGGGGAGGGCCTGCCGGGTAGCGATTCCGCCCAACACGGAGCATAACAAGTAGTAAACACATTTCAATATGAAGACATTTGTCATTGCAATTCTTACCATAGTCAGCCTGTCCTTACAGGCCCAACAGGTCGAAAGCCTGCCCCCAACCCGGCAGGCCCTCCCCTCCTTCGGAGGGGTTGGGGGAGGTTATTCCCTCCGCCAACTCACTGACTCTGCCCTGCTCCACAACCTCGCCACACGTTCGGCACACCACGACATCGAGGCAGCACACGAGCAGCGGCGCGAAGCCTTCACGAAGTATTTCCCCAACGTCAGCGCCACGGCCGCAACGTTCAATGCAAACCGCGGCATGGCAAAGATGACGCTCGACCCACAAACGATGATCTCGCCTGAGTTGGGTGCCGCGCTGGCCCAGTCGTTTCCGCCGGAAGCAATGGCTGCCCTGGCAGCGCCCATGAATATGACGATGATGAAGAGCGGCACCATTGCCTCGGTCACTGCCATGCAACCCGTCTTCGCGGGTGGACAGATTGTGAATGGCAACCGTCTGGCCCGCATCGGCGAGGAGGTGAGCGAGCTACAGCTGCAGCTGGCCGAGAACGAGGTTGAGAAAACCGTCAGCCAGTACTACTGGCAACTGGTGTCGCTCCATGAGAAGCAGCGCACCCTTGCCGCCGTCGACACGCTCCTGGCCAACCTCCATAAGGATGTCGACGTGGCCGTGCGCGCCGGTGTGGCCATGCGCAACGACCTCCTGCAGGTGCAGCTCCGTCAGAACGACATCCAGAGTCAGAAGCTTAAACTTCAGAACGCAATTGACATCCTGAAGATGACGCTGGGGCAGTATGCAGGCATTGAGCCCAGCAGACTCTCACCAAAGGGAGAGGGGAGCCGTTACTCTTTCGAAATCGATGAGCCCGACCTTTCGCAGCAAGACATTCCAGAACTCCCTCCCTTGGGGAGGGAAGGGGTGGGCCTTCTCCCCGAATACTCTCTCCTGCAGAAGCAGGTGGAAGCCGCTAAACTGCAGAAGAAACTGGCCGTGGGGCAGCAGCTGCCCAGCGTGGCCGTGGGGGCTGGCTACAACTACCACAACCTGCTCGACAACGACCGAACCTTCGCTATGGTGTTTGCAACGGTGAGCGTGCCCATTAGTGACTGGTGGGGCGGCTCGCATGCCGTGAAGCGCAAGAAGATTGAACTCCAGAAGGCCGAGGAACAACTCGAGGACAACGCCCAGCTGCTGGCCATCCGCCTGCAGAAAACGGCCAACGACGTCACTGAGGCCCGGCAGCAACTGCTCCTTGCCCAGCAGGGCATCGACCAGGCCAGCGAAAACCTCCGACTGAACCGCGACTACTACCGCGTAGGCACCGCCCGCATGGCCGACCTGCTCGAAGCCCAGCTGCTCTACCAGCAGGCTTGCGACCGCCACACCGAGGCCTATGCCGATCTGCAGCACAAGCTACTCCTCTACCGCCAGGCTGGAGGAGAACAATGATAAACAAGGTAACAAAGGTAAAAAATCATTTTACCGATAGAGAATAACGGCAAACACGACGATCCATCCTACCACACAGAATTGCAGGCAGCGGTCGTGCAGCAGCACTTTCGTTGGGCTACCACTTTTGTGGCTGACGAAGGTGAGCTGCATATAGCGCAGGATGCCTGCCACCACAAACACCGACGTCATGTAGAGATGTCCGCACCCTAACCGTCCGACGACATCGGGCGACATCGTGTAGAGCACATAGCACACGATGGTGACACCCCCCACCATCGGCACTGCTGCGTTGAGGAACGCCAGATGGTAGTGTTCCACGCTTTTCCGTGTCTTGATGCCCGACTGCTGATAGATGACTACGTCGTCACGGCGTTTGGCTAAAGCCAGAAAAAGTGCCAGCAAGAATGTGGTGACGACGATCCAGGGCGACAGCACGATGTCTGAGGCCTGCGCACCTGCTACGATGCGCATCACAAAGCCTGTGGCTATGATGAACACGTCGAGCAGGGCTATCTGTTTCAGTTTCAAGCAGTAGGCAACGTTCATGACGACGTAAAGCAACAGCGTCGGTGCCACAGCCGACAGATCGAAGATGACCACGAAAGCCGATGCAGCCCCCCATACCGCGGCCATCATGGCGTAGGCAGCAGGCTTGCCGACCCGACCGCTGGCCACGGGCCGCTGTCTCTTCACCGGATGCCGACGGTCGGCCGCTGCATCGTGTATGTCGTTGAGACAATAGATGCCACTGGCAGTGAGGCAGAACACGACGAATGCCACGATACATGGCCACGCATAGTGCCAGTCGGCCGTGCGTCGGTCGAAAAACAGGGGTGTGAAGACGAAGATGTTCTTCAGCCATTGTTGTGGGCGCAGCAATGCGATGAGGTAACTGTTCATGGGCGTTTCTCTACTTTATAAAGGGTTAGCGAAGGCCGCTGGCAGTGGTCGACGGCAGTAAGCACGAAGGCCGAGTCGGCTCGGAGCGTGTTCAGGTAGTTGCTGACGGGCTGATCAAACTCATCACCGTCGGCACGCTCGATGATGTAGTCAACACGACGGACATACTCCGCAGGAAAGATTCCCACAAAGTAGCACGTGCGGCACACCGGCTTCAGCTCGTAGAACAACGAGAACGGACAGGCCACCGCATCCGTCGGCCGGAAGTGCTGCCGACTGACGAACGAGCTGACGTTGCCGTAGTCCCAATCCGCGGGAGGCCTCATCGACCTGATGCCGCCGACGGTCAACACCAATGCCACCACCATGAGCAGCAGGCGCCACCGACGGCATCTTACTGCCACCGCCGTGGCGGCCATCAGCAGCGGGAGGAATGCCATCCAACGATAGTACGCGGTGAAACGGCCTGCCAACACCATGGCGACAGGCGCTGCGAATGCGAACAGCAGAGACAGGAATCCCTCGGCGCGCACGAGTCGGCGCAGGCCACAGCGGAAACAAGCGGCATAGGCCAGCGACGTGACGACAGCCAGCACGATGAAGCTGCGATAGTCAGCGAGGGCAGCAAACTGCCGGCCAAGATCTGTCGGCGTGCTCAGCAGTTGCAACTTCTCGACATACGGCACGTACTGGAATCCGAACACCTCGCCTGCCCAGGGAAGCACCGCCAAGGCGACGGACGAGAGCGTAGCCGAATAAGGCACTATGCTGCAGGCGAATGCCATCAGCCGGCCATGGGCAAGCATGAAACAGCCCAAGAGCGCCACCCCCGCCACGAGGCCGCTCAGCACCACGCCAGTGAGGGCGGCTACCTGCCTGCGGCGGTCTTTCAGCACGACAAGAAGGAACAGGCAGAGGGCACACAGGCAGGCAGCGGTCTGAAAACCCGACCACACGGCGAGAGCCGAGACGGCAGCAACGGCGAGGCGCGTCGTCGGCGACTTCGCTTTCAGGTGGCATTGCATGGCTTGGGCTGCAAGGACGAACACCAATGCACACAGCATGTCGGGACGTCCGTTGCGATACATCCACGCCATCTCGCCGGTGCCCCAGAGCAACAGCGCAAACAGGGCGGCCACTGAAGGCGACAACCTGCGGAAAGGACGCAGGCAGACGGCACCCAGCACAAACGTGACGAGAAGGTTCATACTTCTGACGGCCACCAGACTGCCACCCGCAAGCCACATCCAGCCTGTGGCCAACAGCTGATAGAGGGGAGGATAGGTGGAGAAAGGACTTTGGCCGGCCACGCGATACCAGGCCGTGGTCGCCCACGTGCCATGAAAAGCAGCGTTGTAGGAAGTGTCGAGCAACATGACCTCGTCGATCCACGGCGGCAGGTTGCTCAGTGTCAGAAGGTTGATGGCAATGAACAGCAGCGACAACAAACAGTAAGTTGCCACGCCCATGCGCCTTGGCGCCATCAGATTCATGATTGTCCACTTCATGGTCAGTCGTTTTTTTGACCACAAAGTTACGGAAAGCTGCCTCTGCGACCATCAGCTCGGCGTATGCAAAACGTCAAGCGTACGCGAAGCGGACGGGGCGGAGTACGGAAAGGGTACGGAGGTGCGGGGGTACGGAGGTGCGGACCTACAGCGACATCACGAACTCGTCCCACTCGGCAGGCGTGCCCTTGCGGCCGAAGACCTTCAGGAAAAGGCGGCTGCGCGTGCTCGACACCGACTGCTTGGAGCGGGCGGTGAGACGAGCGATGTCGGCAGGGGCAATGCCGGCCTTGATGAGCAGGGTGATGCGCATCTCCTGCGGTGACAGGCGGTAGAACTCCTGAAGGCGCGAGCGGAACGCGGGGTGCGTCTTGTCGATGGTGTCGGCCAGGATGTGCCAGTCCTCATCGGTGAGCGGCTTGGGCGTAGAGTCGCCGAGCAGTTGGGCGATGCGCTTGCAGATGGGCGTCTGCGAGAGAATCTGCTGTTGGCGAGCAGCTGTCTGTTCGTCACGCTGTCGGTGGTCGGCTAGGAGTTGTTCGAGTTGCTGAACCCTGAGCCGATAGTAAATCCGGCGACGGGAATACCAGAAGGCAGCAGCAACGAGGAGCGCTACGAGCACGGCAACAGTTGCCACGGCCACCGTCAGCCGCACTTGCAACTGGGCGTTCTGCCGGGCGCGCCGCGTGTAGTCGTAGAGCGCATTGGTGTGGCGCAGTGCTTCTGTGTCTATTTCCTGCTGCAGCGAGTCGGTGAGCAGTTCGTACTGTTCAAGGTGGTGCATAGCCTCGTGGGCACGTCCTTCGTTCAGGAGCATCTCTGCCAGCCATTTATGAGCCATTTGGCGGTGGATTACTGCCCCACCCTCATCGATCAGGGCATTGCAGTAGTAACGCGCAGAGTCGAACTGGGCGGTATGGCGATAGAAGTCGGCAGCCATAAAGCGCAGACCGGTGTTGTCGGGCAGGGCCTGCAGGGCGGGCATGAGCAGTCGGCGGGCCTCATCGTAGCGGGCGTGCCAGAGGTAGTAGCCAGCCAGTTGACTGCCCACGTCGAGCAGTAAGGCGCTGTCGCTGGCAGCCTCAGCCAACTGCATCGCCTCGCGGAAGAGCACACAGCAGCTGTCGTCAGCCTCGCGGGTGCGATAGACGTTTGCCATGTCGCGCAGGTCGCATGCCATGCCGAGGGTGTCACCCAGACGGCAATCCACCTCGTATGCCTTGCGGAAGGCCACAAGTGCATCCTCCTGCAGTCCCTCCTCAAACAGCAGATGTCCCATCTCGCTATGGATAGCCACGAGCAGCGTGTCGGCACGGGCGTGGTCGGCTGCCATGCGGAAGCGCTCGAGCGCCTGCGGGGCGTCACCCTCGTCGGCCAGCGCCAGCGCCTCTTGGTAGTAGCGTTCTGCCTTATCGGCCGAACACCCGCAAAGCAAGAGAAGGGCCAAGAGGAGAAGAAGAGCCCAAGCCCCACCCCCGACAGCAGACCCACCCCCCCGCCCCTCCCTGTGAGGGAGGGGAGTAGAATGCTTTTCTGCCTGAAAAC
>OCVV012871423.1_pt1 | contig 24897 bp, 18 predicted proteins | sample 1539721 | NCBI WGS metagenome assembly OCVV01 (sample SAMN02144230, study PRJEB22623) | gut metagenome | biome: sheep rumen | host: Ovis aries | place: New Zealand
GTTTTTCTCTCAACGCTATCGCTTTTTCAGTGCTCACGTGCATAGCACGTGGTTTTACTTGTGCGACGTCAATCGTCGCACATAATAAAAGAAGACCACGCTTTAGCATGGTCTCCCCTTTGCAAATCATTACTTCTTTTCTGTCTCGGCACTTCCAAATTTGAGCACATAGGGCTTAATCGGATTATCCTGAAACTTCTTAACTAATTCATCCAACTCACTTCCAAGAAGAATTCCGTCCTTAAGTAATTCATCAACAAGAAAGGCAATAAGATCAGCATTCTCATTACATATTTCCTGAGCACGCTTGAATCCTTCTGCTCTAATCTTTGTGATTTCATTATTAAGTTTCTTTTTCTCTTCATCAGTAAGAAGATACTCTTTTACAGTTCCTCCCCACATATAAGACTGGTTGCTAATATTTTCATCTTCAGCCAAGCCTCCGGAAAGGACCAACATCTCTGCTGTATCACTTGCACTCTCGATATCAGCAGAAGCTCCGGTAGAATACATATGTGTATACAAAAATTCTCCTGTTCTTCCACCATAATCGCAAGCAATCTGATCTAGGTAGTACTCTCTAGTAAGAGTAAGCTGTTTTCCTAACTCATCATAACTTGCAGTGATACCGAGTGCACTAGAAATCGGCAGAATAGAAACAAATGCATTTTTGGAACGTGTGACATTTTTGACCATCTTGGATACGACATAGTGACCAATTTCATGGTAAGCTGTGATAATTTTTTCTTTTTCTTCAGTCTTGTCCATCAACTTAAAATTCAAGTTGTAGAAAGACAGAATATTCTGCTTTGTCACAGCCTTCTGACCATTAATCTTGGCATTCATTACAGCAAAGTTTAAGACATCAATCGTAAGCTCGGGATTCACCACTGTGCTGGCTGCAAGAATCGAACCAGTCATAATGGCAAACCTTATCATATGATCACTTATCGTGATAGCGTTTTCGAGCTCAATTCGCTTGATTTTCTTCGCAAGCAAAACCTTTGTCTCTTCAAACTCAGGTATTTGTACCGGAATAAAATTTAAAAAACGCATCATATCAACGGAAAAATAGCCATTGAGAATGCTGTCAGGAGTAATCTCTCCTATTATTTTAGTATTCCGATAAGCCAATTCTTCAAGAAAGATATCGCTCATATCAGGGAAGTTAATCAAATCTTCAACAAAGTCGAAGTGAAAAATGACTTTATCCCTATTATCATTGACAAATTTCCTGAAAGCTAGATAAAAGGCTTTGTCAAGCGGAAAGTGCTTAGGAATCTCCTTGAGATTGACTTTCAAGATTATCAATCCTTTTAGGGGATTATTATCCTCCAGGATCAATTGCCTTGAAAAGTCTTGAACAATTGTTGTTCTTCCTACACCATCCTGACCAACTAAAATGCAATTGGTTTTTGTCTTAGATGTCATAAATGTCCAGAGTTTATCAAGTTCCTTTTTTCTACCTTCGATAGGCTCGTTATAAATCAGAGCATACCGATCGTACTCATAAACAAGTACTTTTTTCAGTATTTTAGGAATCTTGACTGTGTGCATTGTTTCAAATAAAGATGTTTGTAAAATCGCCTCCTCTACTTGTTGAATTGGTATGATTGCCTCATAGCCTTTGTGACTGACTACAAGAGAGCCTTTTTCTCCTTCTTTAAGCTGTTTAAGCCTAGTCCGGAGAAGCTCAATTGGAAGTTTTAATGCCTTTGTCTGTCCAGCATCGTTCTCTAAGCGAAAAACGACTGACAGAGTATTAGTATTTCTACTCATAATGACTGCCCTCCTTCCAAGTTTCTTGGATAAATTTTATTTTAACACGGAAGTTATGTAAAGTCAAACAAAAAAGCCCTATACATAGGGCTCTTACATGATTTTTTATTATTTATTATGAATATCTATTTGAGTATATGGAACGCTTATATTATTCTTCTCCATAACCTTTAATATAACTCTTAGAGCATCTCTTCTTACTTGCAATTTATCTACAGGGTTACAATCAATTTCTATATAATAATTAATACTTGAAGAATCCAATTTATTAACAGATTTATAAATGCAATCTTTAACCTTTTCATTTTTCTTAACTTCTTCAATAACTTCGTCCACTATTGCTTCTGCTCTATTAAGAGGTAATTCATATGGCATCGGAATCTCTATATAGTTCTTTTCTGAAACTACTTGAACTTCTTCTAACTTTCTATTAGCAATAGAAATAATATTTGAAGTTTTAATATCTTGTATCTGTGTTGTTTTAAGGCCAATTACTAATACTTTTCCTTCAATATCATTATATTTAACAACATCTCCAACATGAAAATAATTATCAGATACTAAACTACTTCCTCTAATAATATCTTTTAACCAATCTTGAATAGCAAGACCAACTACAACACTTACTATTCCAAGCCCTGCAAATAGTGAAGTAACTTTTACTCCATTTACTTCTAATAATGCTAGCGCTGTAATAATTATAATCACATATCTTAATATACTTCTAAATAATCTAAAATATGTTGCTCTTTTTTTCTTGACCTCATCACCATTTTTGTATAGCTTTTCACTTTTAGCAAAAATATGTAAGATTATTTTATAAACAATAATAGCTAATATAATTATTATAAGTGAAATACCTAACTTAAAGTAAATTGTATTTTGATATTTTTCAATAAATTCTTGCATATGTTCTCCTAAAAATTATTTAAATATTATACTCTGTTTCATAATGACTTATTATTTCATAAAATCTTTTCTTTTTGAATTCAGAATTGCTTGTATCTACAAATTCGACATCTTTCGACAAATCTCGACTCTTCTCGACATTTTCCAACATGTTTCGGTTTTCTAATTCTTCTTTTATATGTTTAGTAAGCGCTTCAGCTCCATAGAAGAATTTTATATCTCCACCTAGTTGTTCAACAATTCTATTTTTTACAAATGGGTAATGCGTACATCCTATAACTACATTTTTAATTTTGTCGGTATAAGGTGACAAATATTTGTTCAGAATCTTGTCTATTCTTTTTTCATCTCCATCTTCTATTGCGTCTGCAAGTCCAACACAAGGAATAATCTCAGTTTTATGGTTATTATATTTGCTATACAATAGATGAAATTGTTCACTTTTTATAGTTCCTTGAGTAGCTAAAATAAGAGTTGGTTCATCATATGCATAATCATAAACCATTTTATATGCTGGCTCTATTGCAAATATTAAAGTATCTTTATATTCCTCTCTTAATCTATTTGCCATTTGAGTACTTGCCGTATTACATGCAATAACTATACATTTAACATCTCTAGATAATAAGTAATCCACATTATTTTTACAAATTGTGTATAATTCTTCAGGATTTTTTTCTCCATATGGATTATTTGCTGAATCACTTAAAAACAAATAATCTTCATTTGGCATAGCTTTAAGCATCTCGGTTAAAACTGAAGCTCCTCCAATTCCAGAATCAAACACTCCTATTTTTTTCATATATTATCACTCTTCTTTCTCAATATGTCTTTTATTACTTCTCCAGCAATTATAAGTCCTGCCACAGATGGCACAAAGGAAATACTTCCCGGAGTTCTTTTATCTTCGTTTCTTTTTATTGGTTCTTCTTTTGAATATACAACTTTTAATGAATCTATTCCTCTTGCTCTTAATTCTTTACGCATTACTTTAGCCAATGGGCATACACTCGTTTTATAAATATCTGTAACCTCAAATCTTGTTGGGTCTAATTTATTTCCTGTTCCCATAGAGGAAATAACAGGCACACCCAAAGCTTTAGCTTGTTGAACTATTTCTATTTTAGCTGTTACTGTATCAACACAATCCACAATATAATCAATTGAATTGTCTAAAATTCCTTTACTATCTTTCGTAAAGAATTCCTGAAAGTCTTTTACTTCACATTCTGGATTAATTGATAAAATTCTGCTTTTTTCAACCTCAACCTTAGGCTTCCCTATTGTATCATGAGTTGCAATTAATTGCCTATTTATATTTGTAATATCTACCTCATCATGATCAACTATTATTAGCTTTCCAATTCCAGCTCTGGCCAGACTCTCTGTCACATAAGAGCCTACTCCTCCTAGTCCAAATATTGCAACCTTGCTATTTTTTAGAGCTTCTACTCCATCATTTCCAATTAATAATTTTGTTCTATCATCTTTACTTGGCATCTTTATTTCCTTTTCCATTTGTTAAAAGTTCTTGGTCTTCTCCAAAGAAATTTCTTTTATTAAATCCCGCAGTCATAAATCTAAAAGCAGCTTTTCTGTTTGTAAGCCAATTAATCTTAACATTATTCTTAGTATTTGAAACCATTTTATCTACTAAGAATTTTCCAACAGTCTCCGGAGTATCTCCTAAAATGTTATATACTTTTTTAGTTTTTTCAGCTAGCTCTATTTTATCATTTCCTAGTGAATGCGTAGTAAACTCAGTTATCATTATACCAGGGCTAAGTTTTCCAACTATAACACCTGTTTCTCTTTCTTGTGCTTCCTGGGCTAAGCCTTCTGTAAAATAAGTCACAGCCCTTTTACTTGTTCCATACAAGTTAAGACCTAACATATGAGCATCATTAGAGCCATATCCTTCTATATTATAGATTGCTCCACTTTTATTCTTACTCATTTCTTGCATTGCCACTTTAGAACCATAGATAGTTCCTTTTAAATCAACATCTATAAGTGTATTTATTTGCTGTTCTGTCAAATCCCATATTGCCTCTTGTGGTTGATTTACTCCAGCATTGTTAATCCATATATCTACTTTTCCAAATTTATTTATAGCAAATTTCATTAAGTTTTGAAGATCTTCTAGCTTTGTAACATTACAAATCGTATACTCTACTTTACCTTCTGAATCAATTTCTTCTAGTTGTTCTTTTGCTTTTATAAGGTTTTCTTCTTTTAAATCACTTATTACAACATTAAATCCATAATCTCTTCTAAAGAACGTTGCCATATTAAAGCCAAGCCCTCTAGCACTTCCTGTTATAACGACAGTCTTCATTTGTTTCTCCTTACAACTTATTCTAAGCCTATATTATCACAAAACACTTTATTTTTAAAGGATTTTATGCTATAATAATATAGCAACTTTTGGTAAAACAAGTATAAGGAGGAGTGCTCATGATAAAAGTTGTAAGCACATTGAAAGATGTTGATGGTAAAGATCCTTTTATTGTCGGAACACATAATGGGATATTCCACTCTGATGAAGTGGTCGCTTGCGCAATTCTTTATTTGCTCAAGCCCACAAATCAGATGTGGATTCTTAGATCCCGGAATCTTGATGAGCTGAAGAACTGCAATATAGTCGTTGATATCGGAGGTGGAGACTTCGATCACCACATCTCTGGATTCAACAAAAGGCGTCCAAACGGCATTATGTATGCCTCAGCAGGTTTGGTTTGGGAAAAATTCGGTATCGATATCTTAAACCTGTTCAGAAGTATCTATTTCTCCAAATATGATGTTGACTTGAACATGGTCTACCAGATACTCGATGATGAGGTAATATCCGTTGTCGACCGCGAAGACAATGGAGTTCCTTGCGATTTGCCAAATGTTTTTTCCTTCATCCCTGACTTCAGACCTTTGTGGTTTGAAACTGATCCGATTGCCTTTAATGTGCAATTCGAATTTGCTCTCAAAGCAACCGCTGACATTCTGGAAGCAACGCTTAAAGCATGTATGGCTAAAGTGGTTACAGAGAAAGTCCTTCGGGATAACTGGATGGATTATGATCTGTTCCACGATGGGATTTTGGAAATTCCTTCACAGACCATGGACTGGGTTGATACAGTCATTGGTTTCAATCTTTCTGTCCCGTGTGAATTCGCGAAAGTCAATTTCGTGATGTTCCCTTATCCGGCTGGAGGTTGGGCTGCACAGTGTGTGCCCCCTTCTTTCGATGATAAGTTTGGTCAGAGGATTTCTTTCCCCAAAGCTTGGGCTGGCAAGACAGATGATCTTCCTGCTATCACAGGCGTTCCTACAGCAACCTTTTGCCATAATGGGTGCTTCTTTGTAAGAGCCCAGGAAAAGGATGATGTGACCGCATTGTGTAAACTTGCAATGAACCATTAACAGTTTTTCGCCATCCTAAAACCGGAGGTCCCATAAATGGGATCTCCGGTTATTTTTTATTATATTATATTTATATATATTCTTTTATATTTATGCAGCCAGTCATTTATCACAAGAAAAATTAATAAGTGTTCCCCTATCTTCATAGCCAACCTTTTTATAAACTCGATTTGCTTTAGCATAATTGTAATCTGTATAAAGAAGTGGCTCTACTCCTTGTGCTATTAATTTATTAGTCATCTCAAAAACTAGATTAGATGCATAACCATTATTTCTTTCAGCAGGCGGAGTATATACATGTCCAATTTTTCCAAGACTATCATATCTTGATACTCCTGCCATGCATACTATTTTTCCATCATTGTTTCTCCATACGTAAAAATCATGTGATGAATATAATTCTTTGATTTCTCTAGAAGCTTCCACATAGTCAATTGGTGTCGCTCCATCCATATTATTTATATCATCAATTAAAAATTCTATTAAAGTTTCTTCATCTTCTAATTCGGGTCTATCAATATAGCCATCTGTTAATAGTGGCTCTATTGTTTTTTCGCATAATAAAAAACCAATTTCAAATCCATCATCATTCATTGGTTTAAAGTTATCTTTTTGAAGCATTTCGAACAATTCTCTTTTACAATCGAACTTTTTGGTTCCATTAATAAACATTCTTATTCCACTTTCGATTTCTTTAAGAATGCTTGTATTGATGTGGTCTTTACTCCAAATACAAGTAGGAATATTTTCGGCGCCTCTACAAAAAATGTAGTTTTCTTCATCACTGAAGAGCTCAAGCGTGCTACGACCAAGGTTTTGACATAATAGATAAAATTTCTGTCTGTCCTTTTTAAATGCTTCGGATTCAAAAACTTTATTACTAGGTAAAATCTTTCTTAGCATATTTTTTGCTTCCTTTTATTAAATTTTATCTATAATAACATTTTTTGCCAGTTTTTGCAAGCTTTTTGTCGAAAAACGTCATAAAAAAATCTGGCTCAAAGCCAGATTCTTCTTGCTATATAGCGTTTTGTTAAGCAACTGCTATCATAAATGGTATCATAAACATTACAAAGATAATAGATATCAAAAATAAAGACAAATAGAAAAAGACTCCACCTTTCTCTATACTTTTTTGTTCCTCTTTACTCTTTTTATATCTTATAAAAGAAATAATAAGTAATACTAATGAAACAAATGGCATAACATATAAAAAATCACTTGCACGTTCTTTTAGCTCTTTTTCTTCCAATGTATAATTCAATTCGTTTACACTTGTAGAAACTATCGCCTCTCCATTTCTAATACCTTTGCTATTCATATTTATTACTATAATTGATGCTATTATTTGCAAAACTATTATAATAGTGCAAATAAACTTGGAATATTTATTCATTAATTCGCTCCAATTATTTAGTATACAACTTAGTTTTTAATTCATTCCATACATTGTTAGTTCTCTCTAAAGTTGCATAATCTTCTTCAACATTTTTATCACATTCTTCTAATGCTTTATATACATTTGTAAAATCACAATTCTCATAAATACTATTGATTTTATCAATACTTGCTTCTAGTTTTGTGTATACTTTTTTAATATCTTTTTTATAAGTATCTCTTCCTAATAAATACATTAATAATGGCTTATATTTTATCCATCCCAAACAGCATTTATAAAATCTTTTATCAACAGATGATTCATTAGATTTAATAAGTCTTAATTCATCTGGGAATTCTCCATCTTGAATTTCTGTATATTTTAAAAATCCATCATGGAAATGATAAGCAGGAACTTTTAAAACTTTACAATCAGAAAGTCCTAATGAGAAAAATGTATCTTCTCCTCTAGCACCATCTGGATTAAAGAAAGCTGGAATCTTGTCAACATGGCTTAAGTTAATACATAAAGTTGATCCTGCAACGAATTTTCCGCCATTATTTTCTTGTAATTCAAACATTCCTTCTCCATCAGCTATTTTAGGATCAGCAAAAGTAACACCATTGCTATTTTCGTATTTCTCTTTAACACTCTCCCAAGTAACAATCTCATTACTTATACCTTCAATAAAGTCAGAAATTGCTTGTTCATCTTCCTCTTTTTCAAATTTCATGTATGGTATAGGTGATATATATCCACAATGATATCCTATAGTAACATCTGCATCATAGTTCTCCATAGCTTCTATATGTTTTACAACATTATCTTGCATCTTCCATGAAACAGTTCCATCTTCATTTTTCAAACATGCAACAGGATATTCATCGTCATCCCAAAAATATAAATAATTCATATTATCTGAATATGCTTTGTAAAGTACGGTATTTCTTCCCTTTGCATGTCCTCTTCCTATAATAAGGTTTACTTCTTCATCATTTAATTTGTATTTTTCTTTAATTTTATCTTTCATTTCAGTAATCACATCTGGTGTTATGTATGTAACTGTTATACTTGGTTCTGTAAAAACTTCTGGTACTAATTTATAAAAGTCTTCTTTTTTTGTTCCTTGATATTCTGTATCATATAAGATATAGAATGTAATATTTGTATTTCTATAAAAAGATTGTACTTGCTCTTTTATATATTTGTAATATGAATTAATCACATTACATACATTAGATCTACCTGTAACAAAACCTATTCCAATATTCAAATGACTAAGCATTGTTCCTCCATCTAGACTTCATAATCTGCAATATTGCGATAGTAGCTATCAATTTTCTTCATGGTCTCATCCCATGAGAATTTTTTTGATTCTTCAACTCCTCGAGCTGCTAATTCTTTTCTATAGTCTTCATTGTTGATTAAATACTCTATTTTATTTACGATATCGTCAATATTATCTTTTTCAATTAATAATGCATTTTCTTTATCATGAACAAAGTCCATGTTTCCGCCATTATTAGTTGTTATAACACAAGCTCCGCAAGTCATTGCCTCTAATACTGGTAAGCAAAATGACTCATATCTTGAAGCGCACACATATATATCGGTTTTTCTTAATGTATCTCCAATAACTTTTTGTTCTGGATTTACAATAACCGCTTCTTTATTTATATGTGGCATTGTTGGACTGATCCAATTAAGATTTATATCATAACCTTTTTCTCTAACAATTCTTATTGCTTTTAATATATCTTCAATTCTTTTAAAAGTTGCATCTTCTGCACCTATAATTGTAATCTCAGTTTTTTCATTTAACTTATGAGGCTCATAATAAAAGATTTGCTCATTTACCGCATTAGGAATAATCTCGCTATCATGTCCATAAATTTCTTTTATCTTACTTGCTGCATATGAAGAAACTGTATATACAAATTTAGTAACATCAAATTGTTTTTGTATATAGTTTTTAGTTCTTTCATCAAGTCTATCTAAATCAAATAAATGATAATCACCTTGCTCAAAATAAACTACTGGAGCAATATTTTGTTCTATTGCTTCATACATTTCTCTCCAATAGGTAACTACTATAACATCACATTTCTTAATTGCAGAACAAAGAATTGTATCCCATGGTACTTGTGTAAAATGAATACCTTCTTCTAGTGGAAACCATGTTGGTCTTGGGAAGTGAGAGATTATACTTACATCATACCCCATTTTTACCAAGCGATTAGCTTGTTGTAAAATAATCTTAGAACCTCCACAAACTTCTGTCCAAGTCATTACAAAAGTAACTGACATAGTATCATGTTTTCTTGGATTATACTTCAACTCTTGTGGTTTAGCATTGGCTAAACGTTTTTCTCTTTCGTTGAATTCTATTTTTCGTAATTCTTCTAGATTTTCTATCAAATTTGTCTCCTTGTCTCCCTAAAACAAAAAATTGGTGACCTTATCTATTATACTACAAATCATTAAAAAAGTAAAATTATGTAACCGTATGATTACTGGGCTTGCTTTCTCGCAATATAATTAATAATATCCTGAACCTCTTTTAATTCCTTTGAATCATCTCTTGGAATCTTAAGCTCGAATTCCTTTTCAAGTTTTAAGACTATGGAAATTGCATCTAACGAATCTGCTTTAAGGTCTTCGACTATTCTTTGTTCTAAAGAAATTTCTTCCTTTTTTAAAACATTGCACAATATATTCTTAACCTTAGATTCAATTGATTCATCATTATTTACTGTTTCATTTTCAGGCCTTACAATCTTATGGCTATTATTTTTTTCTAGTCCTTCTAAAGAATACTCTACTTCTACTAATTGTTTGTACTCTGCCATTGTCTTATTTAAATTGTCAATTTCCTTTTTAACCCCGTCTAGTTCACCTTCATAAACTATTTTTGCATTAATTTTATTACCATTTCCAAATACAAGTGATTCTTTTACATTTGGAATTTCATTAATTTTAGCTTCTATTTCTTCTGGATATACCTTTTGTCCATTATCTAAAACAATCACATTTTTGTTTCTGCCAATTATATATAGGTATCCATCATTATCTATCTTTCCTATATCACCTGTGTGAAAATAGCCATCCTCGTCTAAATGATTAACTTCATTTGTATACCCATTAAATACAACTGGACCATTAATCAATATCTCTTGATCTTTATCAGATAACTTTAAGTCAATATTTGATAAAACTTTTCCAGAAGAGCCTATTCTATAGTCTTCTTTAGTTCCTATTGATATACAAGATGCCGCTTCTGTCATTCCATAGTATTGAACTAATTTAATTCCTAAAGTTTTATATCTATTGATAAGATTTATATTCGCTGGTGCTCCTGCTGTAAAGAATATCTTATAATTATTCTTTATTTTCTCTAGTTGATCTTTTTCTAAAGCTTCAAACTCATCATAAATTACTTCATAAAGAGCTGGAACCGCACCCATAAAAGTAATATTTTCTTCGCATATAGTATTTGCAATTGATTCTAAATCTTTAGCAAATACTCTCTTTAATCCATTTTTAATAGACAACAAGAAACAAAACAATCCTTCTAATACATGGTTAGCAGGAAGAATAGATAAAGCTACATCTGAAGAATCTAATCCTATTTGAATAGAACTTGCCTCGATGTTTGCTACTATATTTTTATGAGATAATTTAACCCCTTTAGGTCTACTACTTGTTCCTGAAGTATAGAAAATAAAGTTAGTCTCTTCTTCATCTAATTCAGTATCTATGAAAGATTTATCCCCTTCATTTATAAGATGTTTTCCTCTTTCTATTAAAGTATTATAACTTTCTTCAAAAGAGAATAATTTTACATCTTCTAATTCACAAGCTTTTCCTTCATGAGCCTCTGAATAGAACAATCCTTGAATATTACTACTATTAACTATATTAACTAATTCTTCTTTAGTTAAATCTTTATCAAGTGGAATTACTGTTCCAACTCCACAAGATATAGCTAAAAATGCTGTTTCCCATTTTTCACTATTCTCGGCTATAATTCCTATTCTCTTACCTTTCATTCCAAGGCTAAGAAGAGCTGTTCCTAAATAATTAATGTTATTTAAAAACTCACTATATGTAGTTCCCGAACTATAAAGTGCTTTATGCTCATATTCCTTTGCTGATTTTTTTACTATATCTTTAAGAGTTCCTAGATTTCCTTTTCCTGGTCCTCCTTTATCTAATATTTTAACTTTACCAGTAGTTCCATCTAGTTCTACTAAATCTCCTGTCTTAACATTTCTAGTTAATCCTGTGATTCCTACAACAGCTGGTATTCCTAATTCTCTTGAAACTATAGCAGAATGTGAAAGAAGACTTCCTCTTTCAACTAATATTCCTGAACTTGATGGAAATAGCATAATCCAACCAGGATCTGTAAATTCTGCAACTAGTATTTCTCCTTGCTTTATTTTAGCATTAGCTGGATTATGAATTACTCTTGCATAACCAACAACTTTTCCTGGAGATGCTCCTATTCCTTTTAGTTCTGTCAAAGCTTCTCCTACTTCTTTCTCAACTCTTTCATGCTTGAAATCATTTCCTATATTTACTGCACCATATGAATAAAATCTTTCATCTGGCATTTCTTCCTTATATTTTTCATATTGAGCTTTTCTTATAGCGATTAAATCTTTTAAATTGTTTGTGGTAGACTTTCCATCTATGTAAAATAAAATTTCATCTACTTCTAAATAGAAAATATCTCTTTTATCTTCTATTACATTCATAGAAGTAAGTATATATCCTATTCTTAAAAAGATTTCTCTTACTCTTCCAAAAAGACGAGTTCTTTCAAATCTTAAATTTTCTCTATTCTTTACTGTATATCTTGCATTCTTTAGAATAAATTTAAACTTACTCTTTCTCGCTGGATGAAGCCTTAATGCCTTTTTTACTTTCATTTCGGCTTCTTTTCTAGCTTTAACTGTGTCTATCTCTTGTATATCTCCTTTTTGCATTCTTCTAGCAAACGTTGATATTGAGTGATATAGACTTCTTGGATTATCCTTTAATGTCTCTGTTTCAAGTTTTAATTCTTCTAAACATCTATCTGAGAATTTATCCAAATATTCATTAATCTTTTTATTAAACTCTTCATATTTTGGTAGTTCTTTTTTAATATATAGAAGATCATCATTATCTAATAATTCAATTAATTCTTCATTATCTTTAGCAAGATTAGCCATTTCTTTAATTCTTTTAGCTGGCTCTGCACTTATTATTCCGCCCTCATCTGTTAATAAATCATTATGTATCAAATCAGATTCTTCTTTGAATAATTTAGCACACTCATCTTTAAGTTGCCCATAAAAAATCATTGCTAAGAAATCATTTACTAATGGTGCATCCCATTTATGTAGTAATTTACTTTCTAGAAGATAGTAATAATCATGTAGCTCATACAAATCCATGTGTTCTATATCTTTTTCTTCTAGTGCTTCATTTAATCTTTCATAGAATTTCTTGGTCATTTTTCTAAGATCAAAATATCCTTTGACTAAACCATATCCTGCTTGCATCATTCCTAGCTTATCTTTAAATGTTGCTTGTGGTACAGGGAATAGATTCTCTGGAAGGCTTTCTTTTACCCCCATCATTGATTCCATGAATTTTTTATTGTTTCCAAGGCCAGGAAACATAGAAAGAATTCCATACCATCCATAAAGATTGTAATAAACTCTTCCATCTATTAATGCAAGCATACTTTTAAACATTTGCGAATTCATCGCAATTTTCTCTTGTTTAATATTAAATATTTTGCATAATTCTATATACACATTTTCATAAACATTACGAATAAACGAAAATGTTAAAGGTGTAGTTATTCCTCCATAGCTTTCAACTATGTTGCTATTATCAAATACATTAATCTTTTCATTTTCGTTTTTGTTTTGGGCCATAGTAGTAATAGGTCTAGATTGTAATAGATATACTTTCCCCTCTTCTATTGCCCACTCTATATCTTGATATCTACCAAAGAAGTCACTTGCCTTTTTCACAAGATCTCTTACTTTATAAATCTCATCATCCTCTAGTACTTGTTTGTCTTTTAAATCTTCTGGAACTTTTTCTTCTTTTACTTCATCTCCATCTAATTTATGATAAAAATCTTTTTGCGCTATTTCTTTTTTTATTTCATCATCTGTTAATGTATAAGTATCAGCTGTTGCTATTCCATCCACTAATCCGCTTCCTAATCCATATACGGCTGATACTACTATTTCTTTAACATTAGAGTTTACTGGGTTTACTCCAAATGCTACACCTGCTTTTTCTGAATTAATCATTTTTTGTACTATTACAGCAGGAATTGTCTCTTCATCTATTCCATTTTCTTTCTTGTAAGCCATTACTCTATCTGAAAAGCCTGACAAGAAAACTTCTTTTGTTTTTTGTATTACATCTTCCTTTTTTACATATAAAAAAGTATCGAATTGACCAGCAAAAGAATTAGCATTAGAGTCCTCACTTGCAGCAGAAGATCTAATTGCGAAATAACTATCATCATCAAAATCTTCTAGCTTTTTCTCAATCTCTTCTATTGCTTCTTGCTTAATTTCTTTTTTGCTACTATCAAATCCAATAAAGCTCACAACAAACCAATCAGGAATGTTATCAATTGCTCTTCCTATCTTAGAAAGTGCAGTTGCCTTACCCCCAATTAGATCATATTTTAAACTATTTTTCTCAAAAACAAAGTTCATTTGTATCTCCAACTAAACCACAAAAATTGTTGATAATAATGTAAGCATAACTAGACCATCTGCTAAATACTCAACAGCTTTTGCAAATTTTCTTGTTTTCTTTTGTATAAAAAACACGTTAACTACAATTATTCCTACAAATAGGACTAATAAAAGTATCTGTGCCCAGTTCATTAAAGGAACACCAGGTAATATCAATCTGCAAATTGTAAGAAGTAACTCTAATACAGAAAGTAATATTGTAGCTTTTGTTATTCCAAATACTGCTGTATAAGTTTTTACTCCCTTTTCTTCATCTTTTTTACATCTTACTTTTCTTGCTATTTCTATTATCCAAGATACTACATATGATAGTAATAATAATCTCCAAAGAATTGACATATCTATCTTTATAAAACTTGCTAAATAAATAATCATTACTGGTAGCATTATTTCATCAAATGCAACTTCTAAAAGAATGTGTTTATCTAATACTTTTTTTATAAAGAATCCTTTTGTCATTAATATAAATACAATCCAAAGAACAATTAAAAAGATAAGACTAAATGGATTTACAATTAAAGTTAATATTAATTGGATTAACACACAAATCACAAATAGAACTCTCAACTCTTGTAATTTAATTAATCCTCTTGGAACTGGCCTATATGGTCTATACTTCTTGTCTTCATCATAGTCTTTGAATTCATCAATGATTCTTACCATCAAAAATTGCAAAAATGCTACAACAAACATAACTATAAATATACCAACACTTGATTCAACTTCTAACATCTTAGTGTTATATAAAAATGTAGCAAATGTTAAGCAAAATATGTATAGCCCATATACTAGCACTGGAAATCGCTCTTTTTGATAGGTATACCATTTTTTAAAAAAGTTCATTTTACACCTTCTTTGTAACTATTTTATATAAAGCATTATAGTCTACTTTACTAGAATGCCTTTTATCAACTGGTATTTTTTTAACATATATTATGGATTCTATTTTTACAAATTCGATTTGATCTAATACTTTTGGATCAATTTGATCTTTTTCTTCTAAAACTAAATAATTTTTATCATTTAGTTTTACAATTGCAGTCTTTCCTAATTCTGTTCTAGTATGAAGAGCTGCTTCCACATTAAAGAAAGGACTCTTTTTCCTTCCTTCAAGCCACAGCCTTCCATACTGATCCATATATCCTAAATCACCTGTTCTATGATATACTTTGCCATCTACTTTAAACTTGTTTTCTTTATCTCCTATACCATTTACATAGCCTTTTAAAACATTCTTGCCAGTAACTACTATTTCGCCTACTCCAGTAGTCTTTATTTTTTCAAATTCTTCTGCTGTCATATCATTAATCTCTGTTAATGTTTGATCTACTAGCCAACATTCTTCTACACCAATTATATTTCCAGCTAGAATACCCCTTCCATTTCTAATATGTTCTATATCATCATTTGTTAGATTAGTTACATCTTGCTCAGCAATTGGTTCTGCTTCTGTTGAGCCATATATAGTAACAATCTTGGCATTTGGAAATATCTCTTTTAGCTTTCTTATTAAGTCAACAAATACAGCTCCTCCTCCTGTAAAGACCTTTTTTACATTTGAGAATTTTAACTTTCTTTTTTCACATTCTTTTACTATTACTTCCAATAGTCCAGGAGCTGCCATTATTCTATTTATAAATTTTAATTGTTCTACCAACGCTTTGGGATTTGATTTCTCTAGACTAGTAAAATTTGCATTAGCTATTACAGTTGTTATTCCAACATTTATATTTGACAAAGTAAATATTGGAACACTTGATAATTCTTTATCTTTTGGTCCATAGTCTAAAGTCTTTTCTAAAATATTTGCTTGTGTTAATAAAAATTCGTGGCTCCTTGCAGCTATCTTTGGTCTTCCTGTAGATCCACTTGTATATGTGATTATTGCCGGAAAGTCTTTGTCGACTTCCTCAATAGTTAATTCTTCTAGCTTAATTGGTTTTATTTGTGAAATATTTATTTTTGTTTTTCTTCTTAAATTTTTATTAATTGATGAATATAATAAGTATTTTCTTATTCCTATTACCGCTTCTATGTCATCAAATTCATTATTTTTCATTCCACTCTTAATAAATCCTGCATCCATAAAACATGGTGTGGCACCAATAGTCCAAAGGCTTATTAAAGTTACATATAATTCGATTGACATTGGAACTAAAACAAGTACTTTGCTTCCTTTTGTAATTCCATTTTTTATTAATACTTTTTTAAAGCCACATACTTTTTCATATAGCTCTTTATAATTCATTTTTTCATTTGCTTGTATTAAACATACTTTGTCGGAATTATTTTCATAATTATGAATTAATTTTTCCGCTAAATTATTCATTATAAATCCTTTCCATATAAAGCATATTCTCTAATTATGCTTGTCCCATTTCTTTGGGCTAGCTTTTGAGAAGTATTATCTTTATACATAAAAGCAAATATCCAATCTTTATATCCTTTATCAATAGCAAGTTTTGCTATTTTTCTTGTCATTACATTTCCAAGTCCAAGATCTTCATATTCTGGAAGAACCGCTATAGTTTTTAAAATCAATGTATTGATTTTACCTTTAGTTTGCATCTCAATTAGATTTGGTATAGCAAAAAGAAAGCCTACTTCTTTTCCATCCTTTTCGGCAATTAATATTAGTTCTTCGTCAACCTTGTCTAAGTAGTTCGTATATTGTTCCATATAATCTTTTTCACTAATAGGTGTATAAAAAGGATTTCTAACAAAGCTTTGTATTGAAACATTATAGATTTCTCTTAAATCTTCTACTCCTTTTTCTTTGTTTAGATGTCTAATTATTATGCCTTCTTTTTCTATCATTTGTTCTATTTCATCTAAAACCTCATCATTATAGTATTTTGAGATTTCTCCTTTTGTAGAAGTATAGGTTCCAGTTTCTGAGAATCCTGCTTCTTCAAATATCTCATTAAATTCTTTAGGGCTCACATTTTCCATTAAGAAATTTGGCTCTCCAGAAGAATTTTTTAAAGTTCTATATTGTTTCCATGTATTTCCGTTCATTGGTGCTACAACTTTAGAAATCCCTTCTTCTTTAAAGATTTCTTCACATTTCTTAAGAAGTTCTAGTCCAACCTCTTTATTGTCCATCTTCATTTCACCAATTGTCCCAATTGGTTTTCCCTCTACTTTTGGTGTATTTTTAAAAAAGCATGTTGCTGTGGCAGTTTCAATAAAATCTTCAATTATTTTTATTCTTACTCTTCCATTTTCATTATCTTTTTCAACTTTAAATTCCATTTATAAATGCTCCTGTTTGTAAAAATTGGATTATCCCTATAATTGCAATATAGATTGCTACTATTTTCAAATGCATATAACCATTTTTTAATGTTATTTCTTCTTTTTCTACACTCTTTTTTTGGAATAGAATTGTTAAAGAACTTGCAAATAACATTACTAGCATTGTCCCTATTAAGATCCAATCTATTTGTGTATTTAACCAAAATCTTTGTATAAACAATCCTGGTATAAATATAAAGCCTAATGCTTTTAAGAATGACATCATTAAAGCTTGAAAATCTGTCATCTTGAAATAATATTTAAATCTAACAAAAGTATTTACTGCTAAGTGCATTGCATAACATGTAACATATGTCATATATATTTGTTCTTTAAGGCCTGTAATAGATGCAATTACACTTATTGCTAACCCAAGTACTACATTTGTCTCAATTATTCTTACATCATAAACTAAGTTTTCTTCTTCCTTATTAGCTTTAGGAAGTCTCATTACGGTTAAGAATAATAATAGTGGTGGAATTAAAGCATACCAATTGTAAAGAATAATTGTTAAATATCCTACTACTACAACTTCTGCTAATGCTAACTTACTTAATTGTTTTATTCTAGTTATAGCAAATACTAAAACACAAATTGCACTAATTAATAATAGATGTAAGCTAAGTTCATGTTGACTTAAAGGCATTAAATAGTTTAGAAATGCAAAAGCTGTTAATGGAATAAGTAAATTATCATTTCCTTTACTTGCTATCATTTCTATTAAAGCTATATTAAATCCTACAACTAGAGATATTGAAAGAAGCTCACTTCTTCCTACTTGTGAAAATAACAAAAGTGGCACAAGTGTTGACATGAATGCAACTATGAAGAAAGCAAAGCTTCCTTCTAGCGATTTCTTGTCCTCTGTTTCTTCTGCTAATTGCTTTTTTCCATATATTTTTCCTATTAAAGCTGCACTAGTATCAGCAAATGCTAAGATTAAAATTGGTATACTATATAAAATCTTATCTCCTTTTGATAAATAAAAGATCAATAGTACTGAGATTATATAGAAAAATTCTCCAAAAGATTTTCTTTCTACTCCATAAAGTACAGTCCCAATCGATTTCTTTAGCTTTGTCTGTTTTATTGTATATAATGTCACAAAAGCTATTATTGCTAGCACTAATACAGATACCATATTGGTGAATAAATATGGTAAGCCTAGCATTATTATTCCCATTGTCATATGAAAAGCTTTTCTTCTTGTCTCAGGTTTAAGTCTTTCTCCAAAAGCTTTTATTATAAGTAAATCAGCCAATAGTATGCTTGCGATTATCAATATTCCTTTCCATTCGATAATCATAATACTTCCTCCACAATAAATTTACTATAGAAAAAGGCTTTGTCCTTTTTTAATAACTCGTTTGACAAATCTTCTTGATATTCTATTTTATCTATAAATTTTGAAGCTCTTTTATCTGAAAGCATATTCCAGTATGCTATTATTGATCCTTTAGGAGCTTTCTCTAAAATCTTTTCAACGATTTTAACCATATCTTCTTCGCTCATATATTCAAAAATGTCACTAAGGTTGTATTTATCCACACTTTTAACATCTTTCCTGTTGATAAATGTTTCTACTGATTCTTTTAATATTATTAATTTATCAATATTCTTTTTTATCTTGTCAAAGTTTTCTTCTCTATATGCTACTGGTAAGACATTATCATATCTACTGTTTATAATATAATATAAATATGAATTAGTTGAAGTGTCTAATTGAGTTATTGCATATTTAGTTCTTTCTAAAATGTGTTCTGGAACATTAACACTAACATATCTAAAGAAAGCTTTGTCTCTTCCAAGCTTTCCCATTACAGCTCTTGAGAAAAAAATCTTAAATAAAAACTTCCATCTACGATTATTCCATTTATTATTATAAAAATCTATTCTAGCTTGTTTACTTTTCTTTTCTAAAAGTTCCGCTCTTGTTTTTTTATTATGAATTAAAGGTAGTACTTTTTGCCCAAAAATGTGAAAATAGTTCTCAAATTTTCCACAATGTATTATGCCTTTGTTGATAACATCTATGTTGTTATCAAAATAGCCTTGTGTTTCTTTTGATAAATGTTTTTTTATTTCATTATAAGTAGTAATTCTTCTTTCAGAATCAAATACGCCAATAAATTCCATGCATTCATCATAGTCTAAATACTTATAAGCAATTTTCTTTAGCTCTGTACAAAAGATTTGATTTTCATTTAAATCTATTGCATACACTTTGTTTGGCTCTCTTGTAAGCATACTTAAAGCATTTTCACCAGCAGATGCAATACTTAAAACATTATCAGTTGGCTTTATTTTTAAAGCTTCAAGTAATATTTCCGCATCTTCCCATACTTGTGCATATCTAATGATATCAAATTTAGCATAGTCTTCCACTTCGCTTTTTATCATCTTGTTATTGGCCATCTTTGGTAAGTTACCTTCCTTTTAAATAAATCTATCCAATTTGGATTATATCAAACCATCGGTCTATATTCCATAAAATTAAATTTACATTTATATTAAACATTTGTTTAAATACAAAGAGCAAACAAAACAAAAAAGAACACTAAAAACTAGTGTTCTTTTTGTTTAACTTATTTTACATGGATTATAATCTATTCCAATTCAAAAGCTCCAGTATATAATTGATAGTATACACCTTTAAGTTTTAATAAATCATCATGCTCTCCACGTTCTATTATCTTACCATGATCCATAACCATAATAGCTTTTGCATTTTGAATAGTAGAAAGTCTATGTGCTATTACAAGAACTGTTCTTCCATTCATTAGTTTATCCATACCACTTTGTACTATTTTTTCTGTACGCGTATCGATACTTGAAGTAGCCTCATCCAGAATCATTACAGGTGGATCTAATAAAGCACATCTTGCAATTGATATAAGTTGTCTTTGACCTTGTGATAAACTTTCACCATCATTTGTTATTTCTGTATCATAACCTTTTGGAAGACGAGTAATGAAATCATGTGCATTAGCAAGTTTTGCTGCTGCAATTACTTCTTCATCTGTTGCATCATCATTTCCATATTTAATGTTTTCTTTAATTGTTCCAGTAAATAGATGAGTATCTTGTAATACCATACCTAATGATCTTCTAAGATCATCTTTTTTGATTTTATTGATGTTTATTCCATCATATCTAATCTTTCCATCTTCTATGTCGTAAAATCTATTCAATAGATTTGTAATAGTTGTTTTTCCAGCTCCTGTTGCTCCAACAAATGCAATTTTTTGACCAGGTTTCGCATATAATGAAATATCTTTAAGTACTTGTTTTCCTTCTACATATGAGAAGTTAACATTTGTCATCTCTATATGTCCTTTAAGTTCAACATACTCAACTCTTCCATCGTGATGAGGATGTTTCCATGCCCATATATCAGTTTTATCCTTGGTTTCCACAAGTTCTCCATCTATATATTTTGCATTTACTAAAGTAACATATCCATCATCTTTTTCAGGTTCTGCATCAATTATTTCAAATATTCTTCTTCCTCCAGCTAGTGCTCTTATAACAGAATTTAATTCATGAGATATTTGTGTAATTGGTCTTATAAAGTTTTTACTTAATTGTAAGAATGCAACTATTAAGCCAATAGAAATATTTCCAATTCCATTTACAGCAAGTAGTCCTCCAACTAGAGCAATTACAGAAAATTGAGCATTTCCTAATGCCCCATTAATTGGTCCTAACATATTTCCATAACGATTTGCTTTTTCTACTGTATCAAAAAGTTCTTCATTTATTTCATCAAATTCTTTTTTAGATGTTTCTTCATGACAGAAAACCTTAACAACCTTTTGTCCTGTAATCATCTCTTCAATATATGCGTTTATTTTTCCAGTAGAAGCTTGTTGTCCTATATAATATTTTCCGCTTTTTGTTGTAACAAATTTAGTAATCAATAATATTATTACTAAAAATCCAATACTAACCAAAGTTAAGTATATATTTGTAACAACCATTGAAACAAATACTGTTATTATAGTAATAGCCGATGATACAAATTGTGGTAAGAATTGTGATATAAGCTCACTTAAAGTGTCTGTATCATTTGTGTAACGGCTCATTATATCACCTGTTTTGTTTGTATCAAAAAACTCAATTGGTAATTTTTCGTTTTTTGCATACATTTCATCACGGATTTTTTTCATTGTTCCTTCTGAAACTTTAACCATTAATCGAGTATATATAAAGCTTGAAAATACACCAAGAGCATAGATTGAAATCATTATTCCTATTGCATGAATAAATGATGTTAAAACCGGATTTTCTACACCAATAAGTGGTGTAATGTAATCATCTATTAAGGTTTGTAAATATAAACCACCTACTACAGATGACACTGTACTTGCAATTAAGCAAACCATTACTATGATTAATCTAAACTTATAATATTTCCATATATAGTCTTTTATTAATCTTTTTAGTACTCCAAAATCTAACTTAGGGCGTTTGAAATTATCCATTTTCCAATCCTCCCTTCGTTTGTGATTCATATACTTCTTTGTAAATTTCATTTGATTTCAATAATTCATCATGAGTTCCAACAGCATCTATTTTTCCATTGTCCATAACTATTATTTTATCTGCATCTTGAACAGAAGCTATTCTTTGTGCGATGATTATTTTTGTTGTATTCGGAATTTCTTCCGCAAAGGCTTTACGTATCAAGCTATCAGTTTTTGTATCAACAGCACTTGTTGAGTCATCTAATATTAATATTTTTGGTTTCTTAAGTAGTGCTCTTGCGATACATAATCTTTGTTTTTGTCCTCCTGATACGTTATTTCCACCTTGTTCTATATAGGTATCATATTTATCCGGGAAGGTTTGTATAAACTCATCTGCTTGTGCAAGCTTACATGCTTTTATCATTTCTTCATCTGTTGCATCAGGATTTCCCCAACGTAAGTTTTCTTTTATAGTACCAGAGAATAATAGATTCTTTTGTAATACCATTGCTACTTGGTTTCTTAGTGTTTCTAGATCATAATCTTTAACATCAACTCCACCAACTTTAAGTGTTCCAGATGTTACATCATAAAGCCTTGGTATTAATTGAATTAATGTAGTCTTAGAACTACCTGTTCCTCCTATTATTCCAACTGTTTCTCCAGATTTGATTTTCAATTCAACATCTTTTAGACAAAGATTTTTTTCATCTTTAACATAACTGAAATTAACATTATCAAATTCTATTGAACCATCTTTTAGTTCCATTACTGGGTTTTCTTTATTTATTATATCTGACTTTTCGTCTAATATTTCTACTATTCTTTCAGCTGATGGTCTTGAAATCATTATTAATACAAATATCATTGATAGAATCATTAAAGACATTAATATTTGCATAGCATATGAGATAAGAGAAGTAAACTCTCCTGTGGAAAGCGTTCCTCCAATTATTTGTTTTCCACCAAGCCATGCAATTAATACTATAATGCTGCTCACTGTGAATTGCATTATTGGATTATTTAATGCTACTATTCTCTCTGCTTTAGAAAATATTTTGTAAATATCATCTGAGGTCTTATGGAATTTTTCTATTTCTTTGTCTTCTGTAACATATGATTTTACTATTCTAATTCCTCTAATGTTTTCTTCAACTGTATTGTTTAATTTATCATATACTTTGATTCCTTTTTCAAATATAGGATGAGCTTTTATTGCAAGTAATCCTAAAGATACTCCTAAGAAAGGAATTGCTGCTAAAAATATAAGACCTAGATTAACATTTACTTTAAGAGCCATTATTAATGAAAATATAAGCATTAATGGTGCTCTTACAGCAATTCTAGTTAACATTTGAAATGCTAATTGAACATTTTTTACATCTGTTGTTGATCTAGTAACTATTCCTGAAGCGGAAAACTTATCAATGTTTGCAAATGAAAATTCTTGAACATTGTAAAAAATGTTTTTACGTAAGTTTTTAGCAAATCCACTTGTTGCTTTTGCTCCATAAAATCCTGACATTATTCCTGTAAACATTGCAAGTAATGAGCAAACAACCAAAATAATCCCATATTTAATAATTTCATGAGTATCCCCTGCTGTTATTCCTTTATCTATTAAGAAACTCATCATATATGGGATAATTACATCTAATAAACATTCAAAGCTGACAAATACAGGAGTTAAAATTGTTACTCTTTTATATTCGCCAACTGATTTTAGTAACTTTTTAATCATTTTATTTTCCTTCAAAATTATTCTTCTAGTAATAAAATAAGATATTATTTTTTTTATCATTTGTCAAGGTTTATCCTTCTTTTTTAAACTTTATTTCTTGAAAAAAATGGTAGTATATGAATCATATTTAATTATTACATATTTATTACAGCGTGGTAACAATGTATAACTATTTTGTCAAAACTAATATATTTCAAAAAACTTCCTAGCTGTAATTCTCTTTAAAGTAGTAATATTAAATATGAAACAAATATCATATGGAGGATTATGACCTTATGAAAAATTTAAAATTAACAAGTTTCCTTATTTTATTAACTTTAATAGTCGCTACAATTAGTCCCGTTTTTGCGGCAGATCCTATTAAATCTTCTATTAAGGATTTAGAAATAGATATTACAAATTTTGAGGAACCAATATTAAATGCTAAACCAAGCTTTGATTATAATGTTGAATTTGGTGGAATATATTCAGATGAAGTTAATGCTTTTGATTTTGTTGAATGGCTAGAGTTTGATGAAGATTACGATTTTGTTTATGATTATATAGAAAACAATATATATACATATTCTAATCTTTGGATGTTATATGAAAACGCTTCAAAAGGAATTTACAATAGCAATTCGTATGCTAATGAAAACCATCCACCTATTTCCAAAATGAATCACTTTACAAAGTCTAAAACATATGCAGCTATATTCTATGGAAATTTTTATAATGAGATAAAACTAGGATTAGAAGACCTTAATTCTTCTGCTACATTATTAGATAATTCTTCACCAACACTTTTAACAAGTTCTAATAGATCTTCTCCTGTTTATGCAACAGTGAACGGAAAAGATGAGAATGTATTTACTGTAGTTGATTCTAAAGATAAAGTTTTTTATAGATCCAATTTAAATGGTATGACAGATTTTCCTGATTTTAATCGATTCGCTGTTATTGCTCTATATGAACCAACTGTTCAAAAACAAGATTATAAAGCAACCGTAAATTGGATAAATGCAGAAGGAAAAATTCCAGAATCATTTATACTAAAATTAATGAATGGTTCTAATGTTGTTAAAGAACAAGTTATTACTAAAGATAATGCTGTAGATGAAGATACATGGGAATATGATTTTGGAGAAT